>TARA_R110002020_G_scaffold50716_9_pt1 | contig 130739 bp, 99 predicted proteins | sample TARA_R110002020 | Tara Oceans TARA_R110002020 (sample SAMEA4396489) | marine metagenome | biome: Westerlies Biome; feature: [MES] marine water layer (ENVO:01000295) within the mesopelagic zone...; material: water (ENVO:00002006), including particulate matter (ENVO:01000060) such...
ACCGCAATCTGTGATTGAGGACGGAATGAAGGCGTGGGAGGATGAAAATCCTTCGCCCGTAAGCTCTGGAGATTTGGTACCTGCAACTAGATGGATAATGGACGCGGATGGAAACAGAACTGTTTATAACGAGCCTGCTGCATTACTTGAGTATGGAAGGCTTGATCCAGGAGATGTAGACGACTTAAATAGGCAAGTTATGGGACTTATCCTTGGCAATACTGGCGACCAGAGGACAAGGTCGGCAATTCTTTTCGGAGGAGAAGAGTTTGGAGTAACTCCCCAGGGGCATGTTCCAGGAGGCCTTTTGAGAAGCCTGGAGGAGACTTCGGCGCATCTAAAAAGAATTGCGAGCGGAGAGTCCCCACTTCCTGACGGCTGGAGGCCTGTAGATAGAAACAGAGCCAGAAGAGCCGCTGATAAGATGGATCAAATAATATCAGATATACGAAGCATAGATGCCGGCGAGGCTGATCCGAATAGCTTGAAGGCCGTATCTAGCTTTTTAGAATCATTCCCTGGAAACCCAGCGGTTTTGGCCCGAGGTGCAGGTGGCGACACAGAGCAGGCATATGATGTATGGCTAGCATACAGGCTTGGGATGGCTAATTTAAAGGCAACTGCGTACGAACTCCTTGGTAGAAAAATGCAAAGAGTTGATGCTTTGTTGCAAGAGTTAGATGGGAGCATGTCGCTGGAGAATATAACGAAACAAACTGAGAAGATGATCGCTTCATCTCCAGCTAAACTTGGTGACGATGGAGAACTGCTTCCGTCAGAAGTGCAGCGGATTGCCGCGTGGGAGGCTGCTAAAACCGCAGAAGAGCTCAGGTTAAGGGGTGTTTTCGCAGACGCTCCTGATACAATAATTTTAGGAAGAAGCGAAAGTGACTTTGTTGACGATGGCTTGCGTGAATGGCGGATGACGAATAATTTAGGCGGAGACCTGAGAGCGTCTGTTGACGCAAGTCACAACTCTCCTAACGTTTGGATCCGGTATGACCCGAGAGTTGTGGCCCTCTTGGCTAGAAGATCAGAATTATCTCAGGAGCTTAGACGCTTGATTGGCCCACCTCCAGGTGCTGGCTCTAGGCCTTCTGCTCTTCCAGAGGAGCTTGGCAACTTAATTCCAATTCTTAATCCAGGCGCTTCTCCTGGTGAACAGATTAGATTAAATTTTAATCACCCATTGGCGCTCGATTGGAGCGGCTATACAAGAGGGTCAGCTCCGGGATCTTACCGTGGAGAGATTGGCGGGCTAACTGAGCTAAATAAGAAGATAGACCAGATTCTAGACGTGTCAGACCAAGATGCTATGAGTTATTTTCAAACCCATTTCTTAGGCCGGTGGAACTCTTCAACTGGGCGGTGGGAGCCTGCAATTGACAGCGCTAGAGCCAATCGAAGGCAAGTTCCCCTTGGCCTTGGCAACCCACTGTGGGGGCCTTGGGCTGTGTGGAGGCGAATGCCGGATGCAGACATTCACTTTAGGGCGATGTTTTTAGCATATGTCAGACAAATAAAAGGCAACGCAAGGAGCATCCTTACATCCGGCGGAACATTGGCCGATGCAGATAGGTCTTTTGAAGGCTTTATATCCGGCGCCAACTGGCTTACGGCCTCTGGGAGATGGGGCGGCAGGCAGCTTGTTGATTTATTGCATGGAACACTCGGCATGCTACGGTCTGGCACTGATATTATCCTTGAAGACATAATTGGTTTCTCGGCAAAATCTATTCAGGGGGCGGACGGAACGGAGATGCTGCCAAGAGGAGGACTCTGGGCTATCGGAAGAGATACCGTTATGTTTGTCCCCAAGCATCTTTATGGTATGGGCAAGGCGGAATGGGCAACCGGATTTGGGGCTTTTGGGGTCGGTGGAAGGACTTTCCTGCCAACGAAATATGGTTGGACGGCTCCATTCTACATTGCGTTTGGTGCTGCCTGGCCGGCTTTCGAGGTTATTTGCTGGTGGATTGATCGCGATGAGGACTCCCCTCTAAAGGATACTTCGCTCGAAGATCCAATCCGAGGCCTTATTGGCGAAGAGGATGAGTCAGAGGTTAGGGATGGCCTAGTGTCTTTAGCGCAAGACATTGAAAGTTTAAGGGTTATGGAGGAAGAAGGCATCTCAACAGGGTTTGATCTTGAAGATTGCTGGTTGACTCAGCTAGTATCTCTGGCCGAACCAATTGACATGATGAATGCATGGATAGCTCTCTTGCCGACTTTAATCAGGATGGGGGGCGACGACGATTCTTCGCTAAATGAGTGCGTAAATGACTTTTTTGATCACAGATATGTAAGGTCTATTATGGCCGGCACTGTTGCAGAAACAGCAGGCTACTTCGAAGGGGCTGACTGGTGGCTCTCTGGCAGTCCAATGGGCATTAAAGGCCGACCAGAAAAAGTTAAACTGGGAATAGAGATTGTCAAAGCAGAGATTAGTAAGCCCGGATCGTATGACATTGCTACAAACCAAGCTTGGACCAATGAGGATATTAGAGCCAATAAGGAACTTCTTGTTAGCAATATTTTAAATGCATTATGGCCAGAAACTGTTAGCGACTTTGATAGGCAGTTGTTTCCATCAACTGTTATGAATGGGGATACGATCGTTATGCATGGAGCCCAAACTGAATATGCCCCGTGGAATAGGCCAGATGCGTATGGTCAAGAGACTTACACTAGTTGGGATACAGATCGGGCTACAGCAGTGGCATCGTGGACGGAATATAGAAACGGGCTCAGTGGTCTTATAGAGCAAATGCTCGGATGCATCTCTTTGAGTACTGCTCGCGCTGCCCAATTTAAATATGAAGCAAATATGCCAACTGGTGCGCGGGCGACTAGCGCCGAGGAGGGTGGCGAGGCTTCCGATTCGGAAACGCAAGAAGCGCAGGCAGAGAGCCTTGAGGCGGCGAGCGGGGCTGTAGTCCCAAGTAACGAAGCAGAGCTTGAGGAGGAAAGAAATCTCCAGCAGGATCTTGGAGATCATGATTACGGCTGTGCTTTCGCTACAATGAAGAATGATGGCTCTGGATGCTGGGAGTGCCCAGATTTGGAGACTCCTGGCAGGATGATTACAAGGTGCCCATAATGAGGGTGGAGTTATGAATAAATCAAAGATAATAAAGCTTGCCGATAATCATTGCGATCTAGGCGAGCAAACTGTATATCGCGAATATACAAGCGCACTTCCTCCGCAGCTACCAGCTGGTGTTCCAGATGCTCATGGAGAGGGTCTTTATTCTTTGAGAAATACCGATAATAGCACGGTATGGTTTGTTCCGCACCCATCATGGCCGGGAGCTGCTGCTTGGTGGAGCACTCTTGGTACCAATATTCTTCCAAAGTGGGACCCTGATAATCCTTCTGGCGTAATTCCAAAACTTAATGAATGGACTCGCTCTCAAGAGGAGCTTCAGAATAAGAGGCGGGAGATTGCAGACTGCATTGATAGCAATTTATGTGGCAGAGCAAGGGAGAGTGACTTGCGCCTAGAAGAGCGCACTCTCGCGCATCAAGTACAAGTAAAGGGGGACGAATTACAGCGGATCGGCCCTGATGTGGGACTATCAGATGATATAGAACATCTTACAACTGGAAGGGATAACGGTGTACTTGGCGATGGTTTAGAATGCTGGATTGCTAAATTAACCGAAAAGAGGCAGGCCTGGCTATCCACAATTGATCTCGAAGAGCAATCTAGGCCACCTCCTCAATCTGCTTATGTGGGCGGCCCACCAAGCGATGACGATTCTGGTTACTATGATCGTATCAACAAAAGAGAGCGCAGAATCCCCCAGCTTGTAACGGTCCCGCTAGGCAGAACTGTTGTTATACATGGACTTGAAAGAAATGAGACCATAAGAGTTGGCGACTTGACACTAGACTTGGCTAATAATGATTTTATTAATTCGCAAATAACGTCTGGTGGCGGAACGATTATGGCTGATTTGAGAGAGGCTGCTGCAATTGCCGGAACTCCAGAGGGCAAGCTTCTTTGGGACCCAAGCAACGAAATCGGAGGCGGGTTTGTCCAGTGGAATACAACGCGAACTAGCGGAATTGATGCCATGACAGATAGGGCCGAATCTGGAATTATATTGATATATAATATGATGAAAGGCAGCGTTACAGAGAATGACTTATTTCCAGATTTAAATATGAACGACCATAGAATAAGATGGGGTACAGAAGGCGTATTAAACGAAATATTTAATTTTATTGTTGGGGCCCATATGGATAGAACATGCGGAGACAATGATGAGTTCAGACCAGCAAGAGAAGGCGGCCGTCGTACATTTGGATGGAAAAACAGACTTAAAAGCTGTGAGGTTAGAGTCGCAAGAAGGATTTTTAGCGTTTATAAAAAATATGGCGGAACCACACAGTACTTAACTGAGGGCGGGCGACTTAATCGATGGGTCGAAGGCATGCCGCCAGAAGACTATCCGGAAGATGTCTATAGAAACTTGTTGGTTGGGCAGTCAGATGCAATAGAGGCTTTTAACGGAAATCTTCCATCTTGGTATAACCGAGGCGGCGCTGGCAACAGGGCAGATGATGGGCTTATCTCAAATAACAGCAAAAAAAGAAATATTTATAAAAAAATAATTAAGAATAGAGATAGTAGAAATACGTCATTAATGTCGTTAAATAAATCTATAAGGATTGGTAAATTAAGAGACTTATCTAAAAAAACATGATAATCTATTAATTATAAAAAAATAAGTATGAAAAAACTTTCTGATGAACATTCAGATTCTTACTACGGAGATGCCGGAACGGGTCTCTCGGATGAGTATGCAAGTTCGTATTATGCAGGGCTAAAAGGCATGTATGACCAGCGGGCAACAAATGTGCAAAATGACTACAGTTCTAATTATATGTTTCAGGATGAGACTGGTGCTGACTTAATAGGCCAAGCTCACCCAAAATCCATCGTTGTTTCCGATGCAATGGGCAATGGTGGAGTTGTTGAAAATGTAATTGAGAGACATAATCATATGGCTGGTGTAGCAGGTGCTACACCTACTGGAAATTACAGATCTAAGCATGCGTGGGCAGTAAGTGAGCTTGTTAAGCTCGCAGACCGTGCAAGTTTAGAAAAAAATTCAGAAGCTGTAAGTTTAATAACAAGAACTATTATAGATATTTTGTAAATTTAATATAAATTAAACTTAATAATGAGTTTAATTATTTTGATATAAGGTTAAAAAAATTAAGGAGAATTAATTATGGCTCTTATACTTTTACAGCCGGGTATCCAGCCCATTGGTCAGTTCGATCTAGATGATGCCGATGCAGCACTTTGCACCGGTGGTCAGGTAGGTCTACTGCAAGCTCTCGATCTTCCTCCCGGAGATGGTTATGCTGCAGATGTTGGCCAGGTTGGTCCCAGGCTTCAGGTTGAGTTAGGCTCGCTGGCTGCTGCTTCTGCTGGCGGCGGCGGACTCGTAACTGGGTCTGCTACTATGTGGGGTCTTGTCGATGAAGGAACAACTGGGTATGGTACCCTGTTTGGTACAGTCATTGGCGGCACTGCTGGTCAGGGAACTGGCTTCGGTACTCGAAGCACACAGGGCGTCGTTGTTGTCGGCCCTGATTCAAACATGGCATCTGGCAAGTGTACCCTTTGGTCACAGGCCGGTCTTTACGGCGTAACTGCTAACGGCTTTGCTGTTGGAACTGTTGCTGGCGTAACTGCTGCCGCTTTTGGTCTTAATGGGGAGCTCGATGGGCACCTCAATGATGGAACAGCTGCGAGTGGTCGTTTAGAGGCGTCCGGGTTAGCGGCAGAGGTAGCATGCCTGTTTTTAGGAAACGTGTCAGATTCGTCACTTGTTTCAACTTCCGCAACGGCAATAGGTCTTCAGGCAGATACAGAGTATTTTGCTGTGTGGAGCTATGGCCCGAACCAGACATAGGAGGATTATATTATGTCTAATTTATTCAATACACATGGTGAATTAAATGCCTCCAATGTCAAAGAGGCACTTTCACAAATAGTTAAGTATGCTTCCGTTATTGAGGATCTTCGCTCTTCAAATGATGCGGCTTCCACGTCGCCATCGTTAAATGATGAGCAGAGAGACGAGATGATTAAGCAGGCTCTTATGACCCAGGAAGGCAAAATCGCCCTTGGTCAGGCCATGGCAAATCCAATCCGAAGGAACTTGGACTATCAAGGAGTAGGCCGTAAGGCTCTCGTTGTAGACCCGCTTCCCCAAGGTGCTTTGCCTGTATATGATCGTGATATCGATGTAGCGGCTGTCGTTGTTTCTAGCAACGGTTCTGCTCCAGAGTCTCGCGTCTTCGGTGACCGTGTCACCGTTCCTGAGTTTGAAGTTGTTTCAAACCCAACTGTCCGTATCGCTGAGGTCAAACGCCGTCGTTTCAATGTAATCGATCGTGCTCAGCAGAAGGCCAGGCAGGAAATTCAGGCACAGGAGGATGCAAACGTATTTGCAGCCCTTCAGTTTGCTGGTGATGCAAACCTTGGTGGTGAAAACACCGCTCAGGCTCTCGATGAGGCGGGCGCTGGTGGCCCTGGTGCTACTACCGACCAGCTTTCTAAGCAGGGTCTGCTTTCTCTCAAGAGGCAGGTTGACCGTTGGGACCTCGTGACTTCTAAGTATTTCATGAATATCAACGAGTTTACTGATATGCTGAACTGGGAGTCTGCTGGTGCGGCTGGACATTCATCCGTCGATCCCGTGACTCAGCGTGAGATTCTTCAGACTGGTCTGTATGGACACATCTTTGGCGCCGACATTGTCGTCTCTAAGGTTGTTCCTGCTCGCCGTGTCTTTGCTTGCGCAGATCCCGAGTTCGTTGGTGTGATGCCTGTCCGTCAGGACATTGAGGTTCTTCCCGCTGATGAGCCCAAGCAGCTTAAGCTTGGTTGGGTTGTTAGTGAGATTGTTGGTATTGGTATCGTTAACCCACGTGGTGTCGCTACTGGTACAGTTACTGCCTAATCTCATTTAGGAAGCTAAAATATTATGACGCCTCAGTTCTTCTGGGGCGTCATTTTTTATTATTATTATAGGTATTGGTATGACACCAGAAAAATTAATTAAAAGGCAGAAGTTTGTAAAGGGCAAGCCTCTTAAGAACAGGGCTATGACCGCAGGGGCAATTCGTAGAGATGAGAATCATGTAGTTGTAAATACTGAAGTTAATGAGGAGTATGATACGTTTTTCGACTTTGAAGAGGACTTGAGCGATTTTCTGCCGTCAAATGAACAAGCTGCTAGCGCCAATACACCAAACGAGCCGAATGAGGCTAATGAGCCGTTTGTTCGACTCGAACCAGAAGTAAGTCCTGAGACACCAGTTGCTGCTGTGGGTGAGCCCAGCTCGTCAGTTACCATGGATGTTGAGCCATTAGACCATATAAGTTCAGAGGCACATGTCGTTATGGAGCAAGAAGAGGTGGCTAAAAGTAAGCCAAAGTATATGGACGTAAAGGGTTTTAAGTTTAGTCAATGCTCGTATACTAAAAGGGACGGAGATAGGTGTAGGAGGCAGGCTCCGAAGGGACGAGATATTTGTTCTATACACAAAAGAATGGCTAAAGCTAAAAATAAATAAAAAAAATTTACCCGTTGAAGATCAAATATAATACATATTATGCGCGAAAAGGGCTGCGTAAGTTCTATTAATAGCTAAAGAAATGGCATAACAAGTCTTGCAAATTGATGCAAGCATAGATAAGATTATATAGGAATAACGCTTAATGAAAGAATTTATAACATCAGATTTAGCACTTGCTGCATATCTTACCTTTAAGGGGCTTAACTTAGTTAGCGCTGAAAAGCTACCATCTGGGAGGTTTCAGTTTGTTATAGATAATACAAGCGATACGGCAGATGCAATGTCCTTGGAGTATTTTAGCAGTGATTTTTCAAAATTTGATAATCAACTTAGATCACTTAAAAAGTTACTATATTCTAGTTAAAAAGCAGTTGAAAGTATTAGTTCAGAATTTAGTCAGCATAACGCAGGCTATATGGCTACATAATAATATTTACAAATGCAGAATACTATATTTTTAAAGGCAAGATACTTGAATGCAGAACTAAAAGAATGCGAAGAGGTTTTCTTGAAATACCATGATCACTTTTTTAAAGAGGTCAGGGTGCTAACAGGCGATGGTCCCAACCAAGAGCGTTCTATTGATTCGGATAACGCCGGCATACTTAAGCATCAATTAGATAACTCTAATGATGGTGAGGCCGCGCATGACCCTTCTGATGATTTAGAAAATAGTTTTTTAAATAAAAAGTTAAAAACTCTTTACAGGAAAGTCGTCCAGGTGTGCCATCCGGATAAACACTCTTCATATTTATCACAATCAGATAAAAATAATTTAACAAAGATCTATAGTGATTGTACAGGCGCTGTTCGTGATGGCAATTTGTATTATTTTTTAGAATGTGCTTCTAAATTATATATGGAAATTCCAGAGCTGAGTGACGAAGAGATATCAATTTTAAAAAAGAATTGCTTAAAAATTGAAGATGATATAAAAAAAATAAAAAATACTTATCCGTGGATATGGGGTGTTCAGAGCGATGAAGATCAGAGGAAAAATATTTTAAATCATTTTCTTGCGAGTAAGGGATATCAAACAAATTGAAAAAAACATATAATATATTTTTAGGAAGGGAGCTTTATAATGCCAATATTACAATTAACTAATTTACAAGGAGGCTTAGTATGAAATCTAGCGTGCACTTATATTTAGAGAGCTTTATCAACAATGGAAAGTATTTATTTTACAAAGACGAAAAGGATTTTGTCGTGATGCCAGCAATTGGTGATATTGTTGAATTTGGAGACAAGACAAGAACAATTGTTATTTATTCTGACATAACAACAGATGCGTCTGGCGATGCGAATATAGAGGTTTATACCCTTGAAAATGATTTTGAAATGCTTTTAAATAAAAGAGGCAGGCAGAGAAGATCTTTGGCTGCATCTCCGAAAGATGCAGAGTGGCCAATGCCAAATGCTTCTTTAATTCGAGATGGCAAGATTATCTATCCTGTAAATTTTAAATTTAGAGCAATAAATAATTTCTATATACTACTTGGCGCCCTTAAAGAAAAGTTAAGTGGCGTAAGAGCCCGACTTTTAGTACTTAAGGAAGCGTTGCGAAGCCTAAAGGAAAAAGCTCTTTTTTGGCTAAAATAAGCGAAGTTTGAATTAAATCTTTTAATACGATTTGTTAGTTAGGTTATTTTGTTTTAGTTTTAAAAGCATATTTAGTGCTTTTATTAAACATCCATAATTAAGGAGAAAATATTATGGCTACACAAAGACTAAAAAAAGGTCAGTTGCCTGAAATGGCAGCTAATTCAGTTAGAGTTAGGAATGCAAACGATGCCGGAGATGGTTCCGATATCGCTCTCACAACCGCACAGATTCTGATTGGTAATGGTAACGGGTTTACCGCTGCTGCACTAAGTGGTGATGTCACCATGGCCAACACTGGAGCGGTTACAATTGCCGCCACATCCGTCGAACGCAGCATGATTGCTGATGACGCTATTGATAGCACTAAGCTTGCTGATGACGCTGTTAATTCTGAGCATTATGTTGATGGCTCTATTGATCTTGTTCACATGAGCGCTAACTCTGTTGATTCTGATCAGTATGTTGATGGCTCTATTGATCTTGTTCACATGAGCGCTAACTCTGTTGATTCTGATCAGTATGTCGATGCTTCTATTGACACTGCACACATTGCTGCTTCTCAGATCACCAATGCTCTGATGGCTGCAAACTCTATTGATTCCGATCAATATATTGACGGATCTATTGATCTTGTTCATATGAGTGCAAACTCGGTTGACTCGGATCAGTATGTCGATGGCTCGGTTGACAATGTCCACCTGGCTAACTCTGTTGTAAGCATTGGTGCACAGACAGTTACACTCGGTGCCGCTGCAACTACGGCGTTTACTGGTTTGACCGGACTTGACTTCACTGCTGCTGATGCATCAATTGCTTCTAACCTTGGAGCCAACACACTGACTCTTGGTGCCGGAAACAGCACCGTCAGCATCGCTGGAAACCTTCAGGTTCAGGGAGCTACTACGACTGTTAATACTGCAACAATGCAAGTAGAAGACATAAACATTGAGTTGGCGCTCGGTGCTGCAAACGATGCTGCTGCCGATGGTGGTGGAATCACCATTAAGTCTGGAGATGGCGATAAGCTATTTAGATGGTTAAATGCTGGAGACAGATTTAGCACTAACCAGAACGTTGATGTTGATACTGGAATGGTATACAAGGTCAACAATGCAGAAGTCCTTTCTGCCAATGGTGCTGTAAAGGTTCAAAGCGGCGTAGCTGGCCTTGGACTTGTTCATAACGCTGGAGCCTTGGACTTGAATCCTGATGATTCCTCTCTTGAGCTAAATGGAGATGAATTGCGCATCAAGGCGCTTGGAGTCGTCAACGGCTCGCTTGCTGCTAATGCTGTTACTGAGGATAAAATTGCTGATAGCGCAGTTCAGAAAGAGCACTTTCATTCTGATTGCTTCGGACCGGGCCTAAAAGCTGATGCGGGTGATAATTCTATCAGACTGAACATTATTAGAGAGTATTTTCCAGGATCGCAGGCTGCTACTGACCAAGACTTGGTTGATTCGAGTTCTAATGCTATACAGACTAAAGCCTTTGGGCAGCTACAGGCAAGCGCTGTTTTGGCGGCTGGAACCGGCGGAGCTGCTGACCAACCAGAGCCAGGCAACTTCCTGCAGGTATTCGTTAACGGACTGCTTCAGGAAGTCGAAGTCACAAATACTGCTTCCGATAAGGGAAATGATAGGCTGAAGAATAATCTTATTGACTGCCTTCTTGATGTAACCGGTAGAAGGATTCACTTCAAAGACGGTGACATTGATGACTCTGATAGCGTGCAAATCCTTTACATGGCAGACTAAATACTATAAGGTGTGAGGTATATTTGTAAAAATGCTTTAATTTTGAAGGGGGAGGGAAGACCCTCCCCCTTACTTCACTACTAATTTTAAAAATATAATAAGAGGTATTATTATGGCACAAGGAGTAGCATTTAAAATCCCAACAAAAGTTGGTGATCAAATTACTCAAGAGTATAAGTACAAAGATGAAAGTGGTGCAGTAATTACAGCAGAGAAGGTCATTTTGGATACGGCCGAGGTTGATTGGGCCGGAGTGGTTGGGCAGGAAATTATGAATCTTTTGGCATCTGGAGAGTTAACTCTTCCAAACACAGCTTCGGTAACCATAAGTTTAAAAAGAGAGTCGCTGACGGGCCAAATGGAAGCTTCTAAATATACATACGCTCTAAGCTCGGTAGCTTCTTCTGGCCAATTTATGGCGTATTTAAACGGACTAAATGTAACGGAGGATGTAGTCTTGGCGGCAGACGGATTGTCTTTTACCTTTGACTCAGAATATCCTAGTGATATCTTTGAAGACTCAACTCTTTTTGTTGACTATATAGAGGCGGAGTAATCACATGGCGATGGGAAGTTATAATCTTGGAGCCACCGTGAGGATTCCTCTACAAGTTACTGATACTGGCATTGCTTTTACAGAGGATATTGATCCAATCATACACAAGATCGTAAAGCCAAACGGCCAAAGCGCGTCTGGATTCCCAAATGATATGGGCGTATTAGACCAAGATTTTGCTACATATTATTATGATTATACTCCAGACTCAGCCGGTGATTATGTGGTTATAATTGCATACTATGTGGAAGGCGTTGAGTTTACTGTTATAGAAAATTTTACGGTAGGTTCATCATCAAGAACAGCACCAAGAGCGGAGTCTAGATAATGGCAAACAGTAGGAACAAGGCAATAAGGGATGAGGACGTAGAGCTTAGCATTCAGTACTATGGGCCGGACGGCCTTGCTATGGATGCAGACTCTGGCCCAGAAATAGCAATTACAGACCCAGATGGAGCGACCATTGTTGCTACCACGTCAACTGGCATAACCAGGTCGGATACTGGCTTATATGTTTATACATATAGCGTTGAAGATAGCGCAGACAAAGGTCTTTGGACTGACGTATGGACGGCCACCGTAGACGGAGTATCTCTTTCTAACGAGTTTAAATTTTTAGTTGTTGATGAAGCATCAGCAACAGCGGGAACTATAACACTTGGTGATGATGTTGATTTTGATTTTTCAGAAGAGGAGCTTGAAGGCGTAAATACGCTTTTAAAATATTTAAAGTGCAGGGTTAGATCTGATGGACAAAAACCAAGCAGAGACGAGTTTGGAGCCTTTATAACCGATGGCTATGGAGAGCTGGTTATGGAGGATTGCCCAGTGTTTACTGATGAAATATTAGTTTGCTTTTTGTGCCAGGCTCTTTCTGAATTTAACATGGTTCCATTTTTTACATCATATAGCTTTTCAGATCAAGTTATAAAAACTCTATTTTCTTCCGCAGTTGTTGAAGGTGCTTACGTTATAGCGTTAGCATCTCAGGCGCTAGTCGAGAAGGGTCGTGACTTTACGATAACTGATGGCGGCATATCTTACCAGCCCCCTCAACTTGGTGATTTTTTACAAAGTCATTTCGGAACATGGCTAACTGCATATAGAGAGCGGTTAAAATTTATAAAAGCAAGCATTCGTCCTGGACCAAGAGGGTTTGGAACATACACGAACGTTGCAAGTGGAGCTCCTGCATTCATGCGCCTGCGACACCTTAGGCAGCGCAGGATTGTTTAGAGCATCAATTAGGATTTATAATGGATTCATTTTTAATAAAAGCTTTAATTGAAGAGGGTGGCATGTGGGGTATTATGGCCGCATTATCATTCTTTTGGGCATTGTATGTTGGGAAAATGTCCAATAAGAAACAGGAAGACGTTATTGGTCAGATACAAAAACAATCCGGTAAAATAAGAGAGCTGGAGATTATAAACTCACAGCGGTTAGAAGAGCTTAATAAATTGTCAGAAGATAGGGTTCATGACCTAAGAAAGCTTCTTGAGGATTATCACAAAACAATGGGCGACACGGCAATTGTTCTTGAGAGTATAAAGTTTATATTGGAAAATAAAATTAAATAAGGATGTTAATTATGGATTTTAAAATAAAGTGTGAGGATGAGTCTCTTAGGGAGCTTGTAAATCAGTGTATTGATATTAGAAAGAAAATGTCAGATTCGATGTTAAAAATATCTGAAATTGCATCGCAACACTTAGATACAGATGAGCTTGATGATGATAAGATTGATGAAGAGTCTGAGGATATTTATGAAGAAGAGAAGCATCTGAAATGATAGTTCTAAGTAACAAAAGGAATAAGAACTCGCTCATGGGAGAGAACATGGCCCTTTCTAATATTAGGGCTTATTTATTAAAAAATGATGTTGCTGAAGACATATGCAAAGAGTTCGGTTTTGATAAAAATATATTATATGGAGTTTCTATATCTTTTGATAGTGAAATCGATGTTGCTGCCAAAACAACAGATTCTAAAATGCTCTTAAATACGTCTCTTTTGGATGAGAAATTCGACATTATAATGAGATATGTTATACATGAGCTGGTTCATGTGTTTCAGCATATTAAGAGAGAGGGTATTGATGACCCATACGATGGTATGGAATATTTAGAGAGGCCGGACGAAGTTCAGGCATTTCAGTTTCAAGTTGAGTTTCAAGAAGATTTTTCTGGCGAGAATGATGCAAAAGAATATGTTGATGATTTAATAGAATATCATGAAATAGATGATAATCAAAAAGATGATAAAAAAGAAGAACTTCTTGACAGGGTTGGCTAGCGATTCTGACTATATGCTCTATTAATAAGAAATACTTTTGTGAGGTGATATAATGCTTTCTTTGTCTGGGCAAGACCCTTCGGAGGGTAGTAAAAATAATGATTTAGATTCGCTTATTGAGTTTACAATTGTATCTAGCGTGTCCCTTCTTGACATTAAAAGTGTCCCATCCTCTCTATCTGTATTTCAACTCGCTGGGTTTACTAAGTACATTGATGTATTCGGAATACATCTTTTGTCTACCGTAAACGTTCCAGATTCTAAACTTATACATATTGCAAATGTTTTAGCTCAATATTTGGATAATGATGCAGATGGAAGTGTTGATGATGAGCTAATTTTAGATGAGCTTTTGGAAAGAAATGCTTTTATAACTATAGTTAGAGACGATGACGAATATTCGAGCTTAGACATAGATAGCTGGGAATCGTCCGGATTCATTAATGGAACCCATGTGTTGGGCGACAGTGTAATGCCGAGCGACGGAAGCTTTGATGGGGCTTTGGAAGGCGTACTAAAACTAATTTTTGACACAGGATATTCAAATGTTTACTCTGGAACATTTGGATTATCAGTAGGCTCTACTATATCCGAATATATGGATAATGCTCGTGGCGGCTATTTTAAAGATTTGCCAGACTTATATGATGATGATGCCTGGTTTCATAATTTAGACGAAGAGTGTGATTATTCGTGTCAAATTTCAAAATATTTTTATTGGGCCCTAACAAGTATATTGGGCGCCCAGGAAGATTATTGTGAAGATGTGTCTAGTGAATGGGAGCCCTGCACGTCAGATCTTTTAGAAAGTACAGATCCTGATGTTTATTCTCTGCTGACAAATGGTGAATTTGTCGTTCCAACAAAGATCCCCGATGGCAATTATAGTCCGTCTGCTGGTCAGTGGATTGACTCTGAGAGCTTGATAGTTGAAATAGACGGGGAGAGGGCGATAGACAAGGGGGCGTTCCGTGACGGGTTCGACGGTGGTTTTTCTGAAATAACTCCAGATGGCGATAATTTACTTGTCGTTATAGACCCAGAGACTTCTTTTTTAGAGAGCAAGGCCGTTTTTGTTAAGATCCAGGTAAAGGACTTAAACGGAAAATATCTAAATAATTCTTATATATTTAAGACAATTTTATCAAAGCCGGTCCTAGTAGCTACTTCTCCAGAGAAAGATGGAATGATAAAAACTCCGCAGGCCATATACCTTGAGTTTCAGGACTTAATTGATGGTATAGACAAAGACAGTATCAATGTATCTATTAACGGAGTTGATGCGGTCATTGATGGATCAATTCAGTATGGATACAGTGGAGATTTGGCGGCTATAGATGATATTGTGAGTGGAGAGAGCGCCTATGTTATGATAGACCCTTCTGAGCCGCTTAGAGACGGTTTTTATAAGATAGAATATAGTGTTTCGGATCTCAATGACAACGCCCTATCTGGAAGCTTCAGCTTTGATGTAAAGCTTAACGAAGCCATAAGGCCCGCTGCGTTTCCACAAACGGGATTTGTTGGGTTTTATAAAGGAATTAAAAAAATATCAGATGTTGGATGTGGAGATTCTTTAATGGTTGAATGGCCGCAACTTGCAAAAAGATATTATGGGTCTGATGCGTTTGCTTTAATTTATGAAAACACAGACAGGCTAAGCTTGTTTGATGGAGACCCATCATATATAGCTGCAGCTTCTACGTCTAGTGGATTTATAACTGGGCTAACCCCCGGAGAGACTATGTATTATGGAGTTCGGGCTTTAGAGACATACAAAGGTTCTTTAGATATAACTGGGCTAGAAGCTTTAAGTGATGATATATTTAAACTTCCAGATCCCGTAGAGATCGCTCAAGCGGTAATGGCAGATGATACGAGGGTATTTGTTGAATCTGTAAGTGGGTATCCGCAGAGCGGAATACTAATAGTTGGAAATGAGGTTGTTAAGTATACTGCAGTATCTGAGGATAACAACTCTTTTCTATTGCCTTCTAATGGTCGTGGTCTAAACGGGACATCTCCATCGGTGCACGTTGCTGGAGATAGCGTAAAGTTGTTTACGGCGTGTCAAGATAAGAACATGGTCATTGTTGCTGGAACACCAACATACCACAAGGACCATCCGAGCGGTAGAGAAATAGATAATGTAGGCCTCGTAGTTAATGATTACTCTGATAACGATAGGAAGTTTTTCCAAGGGTTTGATTTCTGCGGATATCACACGCCCCTCCCGCAACAAATTTTTCAAGGGAAAAATGATTGTGGAAGCTATTTGGGTGGGGAATTTAATGGCATGCGCGGAATGAACTTGTTTGACAGAATGCTAAACAGAGAGGAGGTTCTTCTTGACCAAACAGGAGAGCCCATAGTTCTCCTTAAGAGGATTTGGGACGGAGCAACATGCTCTTGTATGGATAATAGAAGAATACATCCGAAGATAAAAGATTGCAATGTTTGTTATGGAACTGGATATGAAGATGGATATCAGCAATATGCAAATCTTAGAAGAGAAGACCGCAAAACAATGATTAGTTTTGGGGATACACAAGAGGATCTTAGTCTTGACTTTCATAAAGCTTTACAGCAGGAATATGAGCCACAGTGTTGGACTCTGCCAATTCCCGCAATAAGAGACCGAGATCTTATAGTTAGGTTTGATTTCACAGGAGACTTAGAGTTTGTATATGAGGTTCTTCATGTTACAAAAGAAAAGCTTGTTTATACACATTATTCTAGGCAAAGACTTCAGCTTAAAAGAATGGATAAAACGGATATAATCTATACTTTTCCGTTTGAATAAGGGGTTATTATGTATTGGGTTAAAAATACTAGCGGGAAAAGAGACGCTATGCTTACATTTGCACTGATTTCTTTTATTGTTGTTACGTTTAATATTCTTGTTGCCACATTTGGAGAAATATCGTTTAAAGATTGGAATATATCCTTTAAGCCGATGGATGCGGCAACGATGACAGCATATTTGGCAGCAACGTTTACAGCTTATGTTTCCAGGAGATGGACTGATAAGCGATATGACTCTGATGATGATTTAAAGGCTAAGAAAGATTAGTCCATTATTTAATTATCTTATTTTAGTAAAAGGTGTTTTATGAGCAAGTGTGATCTTGAGAAATTAGATGAATGTGAGAATGATGAGTTAAGAGAAATGATAGAAGAGCTTAAGGGGCGAATAAAAGATCTCAGCACTTCTATTAGAGATCTTAAAAATATAAATTCCAAGTATAAGGCGGAAAAAGAGCAGCTTGAGAAGGAGAAGGAAGATGATTTGTATGCGATTTATGGTGGTGATTAAATGAGTGAAAAAGAAGAAAAGAAAGAGACTGTTTTGGGGCTTATATGGAGACTTATAAAAAATTTAAGCGCAAAGATAAAATTAGCCATAGGGGCCGCCATTGCTCTGTTTGGAATGATTTTATTTTTTAAAGCAAGGGGCTCTAATGATATAAAGAAGATTTTAGAGTATGAGTTAAAAAAAGTTAGAAGTGAGATAGAGATTGAAAAAGCAAAAGAATCTGTAAGTGTTAATAATGATGCAATAGATAAGCTCGAAGAGAAAGAGAAGATTATTAGAGATAAAATAAAAGAAATAGAAAGTTCCGATACTCCAGAAGAAGTATCATTAGATGAGCTGGATGATTTTTTTGATAGCAGGGGGTTTTAATGATTAGCAATATATTGAAGTTAGCAGAGTATGCAAAGGGTAATGATTATGAATCATATATTAAATTAAATTCGATTTTAAAAAAATATTTTAACAAGAAAATAAGTATTGCGAATAAAGATCAGTTTATAAAAATTAATATGGGAGAGTTAGAATCGCAGGTAGACCCAGAGAAAGTTTTGGAAAATTCAGACATTAAGCGTACTATATTAGAATAGTATATGTTGCTATCTTTATAGTTTGGAGCCTATTTTTATGAGAAAGCCGATAAGCATTCTTTTGTCCCTTTTATTATTTTCACTTACAACGTGGCCACATTATGCTTTCGCGGGAGACATTGTTCCTGCGGGAACAACTTTAGAAGAGGAGTCATATGTCTTCACTGTTGATGAAGCAACAAGGCTTCTGCAAAGAATTGCCGAGCTTGAGCAGAAAGAGCTTCAGCTTGAGCAGTATATTCGGTTAGATTTGGTAAATCAAGATAAAATAAGATTATATGACTCTAATATAGATTTATATAATTTTCAAATATCAGAATACCAAAAAATCGTTGCCCTAAACTCCTCTGAGATAACCAGGCTTCATAAGAGGGCCAGACTGAATTGGCTAGAAAATTATGGCATGCTTATATTGGGAGTCGCCTTAACCACTACCAGCTTTATAATTGTAGATCAGGTTACAGACGGCGTTATACTAAGATAAGATCTAATAATTTTAAACCTTGATATGTATTAATAATCATATTCATAAGTAGAAATATACTTTTAATATTAGAGGGTTTTAAATGCCAAAAACAAAATATCCGGGGCAGTTTGATACATCAGTGGAAATCCCAGTAGTTAGGGATAACATTATAGAAATAGGCTCTGATGTATTAAATAGCTTAAGATCTGCTGTATTCCAGATAGAGCGTGTTTTAGGGATTAATCCCCAAGGCGCAGTTGGGAATACTGTAGCTGATAGGCTAAATAATATTGCAGATGGAAATGGGAATATATTAAAAGAGGCCCTGGACAGGGCAAACGTATTGTCTGGGCCTATAATAGATGCTGATGTGTCTAAGGTTGCTGCGATTAGAGAATATAAGCTTAAGCTTGACTATCCCACTCAGCTTTTGCAAGATGAAATATCTATATTAAATACGCAGATTGATGAGATAATAGAGCAGATACAGGAGATATCGGCAGTTCTTACTGCCCATGTTAATCCACTGGCTTTAGATAGGCATCCTGCTACCGCTATATCTGTTTCAAGCGCCATATCATCTTCGAAAGATGAAGCCGCAATGTCTCTGGTCGAAGGAACTGTGCAGAGCTCCTTTGAAGATATGTATAATCACCACATTCATTATTCTGGTCTTGATATATCAAGCGAGAACAGGTCTCATCACGCAAATCAAATATTTTTTAACAATGATAATGTTGCCGCATATATCTCCGAAGATGACGTTCAGGGTGCATTGGAAGAGGCGATATTTATTATTCCGAAGCAAATTATAGAGCATCAAGATTTATTTCATAGTAATGGCATGTTACGATTTGGAGTAATTTCTCAGCCGTCTGATGATGAGTTTGGAACCACCCTGGTTGATGATAGCTCGGTTTCGTATTCTATGAAAACATCCAATGAGAACAAAACGTCAAAAATATCTTTTATATCCAACCAGGAGGCGGTTTATAACCCAGAAGTATCTGATTTATTAAAAATAACAAACGGTTCAGACGAATCTGTTTATGAGGTTTCCAAAGTTAATTCTGCTTTGGACGGGACAATAGAATCTGTAAATATTTTTGATGGAGAGGCTGCAGATTCTACCTCTGGGTCTTCTGGGGCTTTATATAAGGATCCAAGAAGCTTTACGGCGGTATCAGGACTAATTGCGACAACCAGGGAATTTTCCGATCTAACATCTGCGCAGGTTATTCAGGTGTCAAATCCAAACTCTGTGTCTATAGTAAGTAAAGATATTAAACCGTCAGAGATTACGTCAATAAATAGGCTTATATATCTAACAATAGATGGCGGCCTGACACTCACTATTGACACATTCAATGTTGAAAGCGAAAGACAAACCATTGACTCTATTGTCTCAAGGGTGAACGAATCTTCTGCAGAAAACGCATGGCCAATAGCTGCGTATAGAATTGATATAGAGAATGAAAATTCAGAAATAGCCATTGTTTATAATATACCGGATGATAGCACTACTAGGCATACGCTCAAAGTTTCCGAAGGGTCTTCGGACGCCATCGGCGCATTAGGATTTGAACATATAGAAAATGAAACCATATATTCAAATTATGGGTCTCAATATTATATAGGCGGTAGGGCATATACTGGATTAGTCGAGTTAATAAACTCATCTGGCCATACTTTTTTCTCTGGGGCCAGAACAATCTATAGGGCAGATTCCACTATTAACTTCAAGGACCTTGGAATAAGAAATGGCTACATAGTAACAATAAGCGGCTCAGGTGACGACGGCTCTTATGTCATAACAGAGGTTAAAGAGGACTCTCTCGTTGTAGACTCTGGACAGCTTCCAACGGGATTTTCGTCTGATTCGGGCGCTGATGCAAATATAGTTATATATGAAGATACAGTTTCGCTGAATTCGCTTGTTTTTGATGAAGTTGATGAGTCCTTTGGAGCTATGGTTGTAGACATATTTTTAAGTCCAGACAGAGTGATTCACTCTGCAATTAGAGCAACATATGAAGTGCAGATGGTTGGAGTAAAGGCTGCATATTCAGTTGTTGATTTTGAAGGTGACCCAGAAGAGAATGACTATACTGTTTCTTTCGAGGAAGAAAGCGAGTCTGTAAGCGTAAGTGTCAATGGTGGTGAAAAAGTAAAAATATCTGGACTTAATAGCTATGTTTATGTTACTTCAGGAACAGATCACGTTACTTTTAAATTACACATCGAAGACCCTGAAGTGATTATTTCAAAAATTATAACAGACGGAACTGCTGATACCACAATTCACTGCAGAAGGCCCCCTAATTATGACAGGAACCTTCTTATAGCGCGGGTCCCCTATGGAAACTTTAAGGGGCGCGTAATTGGCGGACAACATGAGCTTCCAAGGGCTTTATCCAAGCTACAACATGGAAATATCGGATATAATGAATTATCTGATGAAGCAAGAAATCTAATTATAGAGAGACCCCTTTATGAGCTGAGATCAAATGGGCTCATCCTTGGTTCCGAAGTATTATCTGCAACCATAAATTCAGACGGATATTATGTTATATCTGTTGATAGGGGTGTTGCCTACGTTATGGGCGAAAGATTCGAAGTAGATAGCCAAGAAATAATTACCGATATAGCATCATCGCTTGTTGATAAGTTTTACATTGCAATTGATGAATATGGAAATATAGTTTTTGACCCTGCTGACGGTTACTGTACGTCAGGAATGAGCGACTCTGAGTTTTGCATGCTTGCAACAGTTGAGTATGATGGTGCCACAATAAAGGTTATAGATTTAAGGCTGTTTATAAGTGAGCTGGACCTAAAGGTTCTTAATTCGATAAGCGTAAGTCCGCAAGCTGGGATGGGCCACTTTAGTGACCTTGGGAAGGCAATACAGTACGCAAAAAGATTTTCAGAAGTGTTTCCAGATGCTGGTGTGCCCACCGTTCATTTGAAGTCTGGAATACATAGAATTGCAATAGATATGGAGTTTGGATATTCTGGCACCTTTGAAAACCGTGTCAACAAGTACATCGAGCGAGGTCTATGGATAGACTTTCCAATAAATATAACGGGCGAAGGCGATTCATCTGTTCTTGATATTCATCAAATATTTACAGACACGGACTCTATATCGAATCCTGATTTAAAAAATGTTAATTGGCACTCTAGAGGGAACCTTTATATATGTGGCCCGGGGCAAGCTAGTGATTTCCCGGGTGTGAACACGAGCGGATTCCTTAGGGATGGCATATGCAGGTTGTCAAATTTCAAGCTATATAAGACATCCATTTCTGCCGTGAGTCCATTAATGTATGATCCGCATGACGGAACTTATTTTAATTCCAGAATCGAGGTTGACAGGGTTAACTTTGACTGGAATGGGGTTACTTGGACAGACGGTGACAACAACATTTGCTTTAAAGCAGAAAATCCGAATAACACAGACTTTTATGGAAATATTTCCATAACAAATAGTTCTTTTTACGATGGCGCTATTTATATGTATAGTACCAATACTGATTGGCATGATATAACTCTTATGAATAACAAGATATATAATAATGGCGGATCAGGACAATGGCTAGACTCCCTGGCCGGCTGCATAGCTCATACAGATATGCCTTGTGTAAATAATATTCATATCAGAGGCAATGTGCCAACTGGTGCTGCAATTACCGACTGCATAGATAAGGATGGCGAAGTGCCATGGACAGACGTTGTTAGCAGAGATCTGTATGTTTGTGGAGATGTGGAGGTCGGTGGGGCTGTGGAGGTCGGTGGGAGCATCACCGCCGACTGGCTTAGTCTCACCGGAAATCGAGAACGTATCCAGACCATAACATTCGATAGGGCCGACAACAATGAAGCAGAGGTGGGCGGCACCGATGGCGACTTCCTACATTATGTTGATATGGCATCACAGGCGCCTGCTGGAGCTTCCGTGGCCACTAGGCACCCGGTGATACCTTGGGGCAATGTGGCCAATGAAACCCGCGCGCCTGCATTAGTATTTCATGACGTATTATCATTTGCGGTTGTTAAATTCGATCTAAGGCCCGGGGAGACTATTAAAGAGATATTTGTATATGGAGACACAGACGGACTGGCTGTCAGCGGCGGCAATAACTGGGCAGGATTCAGATTTCTTATCTGGAAGACCGACACAGCGGCGCTGTGTGGGTCCCGTGAGTTTTTTCCAGCTGCGGATCCAGACGGGGTGCCGTGCGATCCTACAGACCGAACCACTTATGTCTGGAATGGCCATGGCCTCGGCGGCGCCGGCAGTCCCGATTCCTGGTACGGAGAAGGAATTTTTGGCTACGGCGGAGTTGGTGCAGACTTGGGTGTAATTACAGGCGAAAACGACTGTGTCTGGCACCTGGCAATAGTGAATCACGAAGATGTATTCCCGGCGGCCTACACACATAAGAGAATTCATTTTATAAGAATTACAACCAATATGACTAGTTTTTCACAAGCTTACCAGAGCAGTTATTATGTATAGGATGGTATAGGATGCCAAAATCAAAATATCCAAATAAATTAGATACATCAGTTGAGATACCTGTTGTGCGCGATAACATTACAGAAATAGGCTCTGACGTATTAAACAGCTTAAGGTCTGCTATTTTTCAAATGCAGAAAACGCTTGGTATAAATCCCCAAGGAGCGGTTGGAAATACTGTTTCTAACCGTCTTGATAATTCTTTGGACGAAAATGGAAATATATTAAAAGAGGCCTTGGACAGAGCAAATGTATTATCCGGGCCTATAATAGACGCTGATGTGTCTAAGGTTGCTGCGATTAGAGAGTACAAGCTGAGACTTGACTATCCCACTCAACTTTTACAAGATGAAATATCTATATTAAATACGCAGATTGACGAGATAATTGAAGCTTTAAAAGAGCTATCTGCAATGATAACTGCTCATATTAATCCAAGCTCTATTCATCAGCACATGGCAATAGCAATAGATGTTGATTCCGCACCAGTATTAGCTAGCGACACTTCTTCAAACTCATTAGAGTCTGGGAACGTACAAGATGTTTTTGAGACGATTTATAACGCGCACGTTAACTACACCGGACTTAATATTTCAGGCTCTAACAACTCTCATTCTTCGGACCAAATATATTATAACAATGAAGAAACATCAGACATTATTTTTAATAACGATGTTCAAGGAGCTATAGATGATATAGCAAATATTGGAGTTGATGGAATAAGAAACACCATACTCAATCTTCATTCGAATGGCATAATAAGAAGCGGATCTGTAGTCGATGGATTTGAAGACCGGGACTATGGAGATATGATTGTTGTGGACTCTTCTATTGGATATGCTTCTTCAAAAGAATCTACAACCTTAATCACCTTTAATCCTTCTGTTAAAACAGATAAGATGGTTGGTGAGTTTGATATATTGACTATATCGGGCTCTTCTGATGAAGATAACGGAGATTACTCTATACAAGAGGTGCGCTACTCTTCGTCTCATAGCGATGAATTAGAGAGTGTAAGTATATTTGGAAGCATAAAGAATGATTCTGTTAGTGGCTCCTTGGGAAACATAACAAGAAATATTTATACATCGTATAATCAAAACTCTTTAAATTGTGTTGTAAGGACTAGAAAAGACCACACTAACACCCCAAACATACAGGTCGCCCATCCAAACTCTGCAACAATTATTACGTCTATGATATATCCCGAAAAGATAACAAGCGATAATAATTCTTTTGATATATCTGTAGATGGCGAAGACCCAATAACCATTTATACATATAATGAAGATTTAATTGAGCAGACATTAGACTCTATAATTCTTTATATAAATGATCAATGTGTTGATAATCATTTAAATTTCATGGCATATAAAATAAGGCAGCCGACTTGCTATGAGGTGGCCATATCTCACAATCTTCCAAACGCGTCTTCTGATAATTTAAATAGAACTTTAACAATATCGGTAGGCGCAGATAAAGACGGAACAACTGAACTTGGCCTGTCTGGCATTTTGGACATTGAGCGCGAAGGCACGACTGGCAATCTGTATCATATAAATGGATATCTTTATAATGAACTTGGAAATATTTTGCAACTTGGAAGCGCGGATATAAACGTAGTCGCTGGCTCTTCTAAGCTGTTGCTATCAAGCAGTACCGCGGTTGAATTGGGAATAAGACTCGGGGATTTAGTTGTCGTATCCGGCTCTTCTGACTCTAGCGACGATGGAACGTACACAATATCATATATAGAAGATAAATCTTTATTTATAGATGATGAAACAATATCTTTTAATGGCTCTATAGAAAACAGCTCAAATGTATTTGTAATAAAGTCAACATCTCCGGTTGGAGAAATGACATTCACCGAATCTGTTACGGTAACTGGTTCAATATTATTTGATGTTATATTAAGAGAAGACAGAGTTCCTTATTTCTCTAAGAGATTGGAGATGGACGGCGAGCTAAGAAGCGCTGGATTTATCGGCTCCATAATAGACGTATCTCAAAATTTTATAATATCCGGAGAAGAGGCTGTATTGACCGTAGACTCTGACGGACTTGCAACGCTAGAGGATCCTATGGGTCAGATTAGCGAGCCAATGTATGTCGGAACAGATGGTATGTACAAAGTGTATTCTGCAGATAAGCTATCATTTGTTGTGATGGCGGTTTCAGCAGCCTCCCTTCCGTCATCAGCCATATCACTTGAAATAAGAGGGTTTAGCGAAGTATCTCTGGATAATTTGTTTTTATGCAGAGGTCTTTTTGGAACATCGCTAGGAAGGGTTTTCGGCACAGAGGTTGTCCCAGGAATACCAGTTCTAATAGACAAAAGGGCAACAGGAACGACCGATAAAACAATAATAAGTGAAAACTTTATAGAAAAATATATAGAGGGGCCGCGCAATGAGTTGAGAAGCGGCGGAATAATTCGAGGGTGCCAGGTCACTTATCATCAGGAAATAAATACATTCGACAGCGATGGAAATCCAGTTACATATCAAGAAGTTGATATTTCATCTGGGGTCGCATATGTTGGAGGCATAAGGTACGAGGTTCTTGGGCATGAAAAATTTAGGGTTAATTTAGCTGAAGATTTTTATATTGGAATAGATAGTGAAGGATGCATAATTGCAGAACCAGATCCCTCTAGTGATGGGTATACCACATCTCCATTTTATACTCAAATAGTCGCCCATATAGCCTTTATAGATATTGATCATGGCTGGGTCGCTTATCCTGGTGGAATTCTCGACCTTAGGCTGTTTATAGACCATTTAGACTATAAGTACTTAGGGGACGTAACTGTTGCTAACGATCAAAGATTTGCACACTTTACGACCGTAGAGGCTGGCATAAATTATGCCAAAAGATTTACAAAAATATTTCCAAATATGGGAACTCCGTCTGTCTTTATAAAAGAAGGAACATACGAATTATCAACAAGATGCGTTATAGATGTTGATATGACGATACGAGGCGTCGGCCCAGGCACTATCATAAAAAGAGCAAGCGATTTTACATCAGAAGGGTCTGACCATGATGCCGCCGACATGGCGGAAACCAGCCAGCAGGATCGTGCAAAAGACTATATGTTTAGATTTGGATACGGCTCCATGACCGACTCCATTGAGAATGGCGTTACAATAGAGAAGTTAACCCTTGTTGGCGCAGAAGGAAAAGACGGGGCCGCTAGTTTTATAAATATTAGACATAACGTTGACAATCCTGATCATTCGCAGAGTGCTAGTTTTATCGTAAGTGAAGTAAGGTTCATAGGGGCCTCTGACTACAATACTGAGGGAGACCACACGGGCGCCATACCAAATGCATTTCCGGTCACAATAGGATTTGGAGATGCCCAGGATAGGACGTATCAGAATGTAATTGTAAAAAACTGCTACTTTGATAACGTTGGATATTATAGAGGTGTCGTCTACCTACAAGAAGGAGTCGAACACCATAATAGTATTTTTAAAAATATTTTAGTGACTGGAAATCATAGCGTTAATAGGCCCTATGATGGAGGCGGCACAACATCCCCTACAGATAACGGATTTATAAGGTGTGGCGGCGCGGATGATTGGATTACATTAGAAAGCGTTCTTGAAGTTTCAAATACCTGGGTCGAGTAAAGAATGTCTGAAAAAAGAGAGCAATCGGCCATAGACGCAATCTACGATCTTGTAAATGCGGTCGAAACGATAGATAAGCGCCTGACCGTAATTGATTCAAATATAAAGCTGTTAAACAACAAGGTGGCCAAATTAACAAAATCCTTGTCAACGAAAAACTTTCCTAGTACTACTATAGAAAACAGCACGGGGCGCTCAGTAGGTAGTGATAAAGAAAATTCACTAGTGCTGGGAAATACTACAGCCTTTGGATATATTGTTGATCAGGACAAGAAGCCTATAGCAGGTGCATATGTTGATGTCATCAATGGAGCGGGCAAGGTCATAAAGGACATTACTACAGACAAAAATGGATACTGGAGCGTTAGGCTCCCGCATGGAAAATACGAAGTTCAGTATAAGATGAAGGGATTTAAGACGACAAGTCGTATTATGGATATAAAAAAAGGAGATAATAAATATGAGGTTCGATAATGTTTGCAATTAAGATTTATAACAACAAAGAAAATCGCTCTTCTGAGTTCAGAAGGACCGTTGGAACTATTTTAAACTTTATGAAATCCAAGTTAAATAGAGATCCGAGAGTTGTTTCAGACAACTACTGTGTTGAAATGATATCTGGAGAAGATGAGTCGTTTAATAGCGGAGGTATAGTGACTGAACTTCTAATTAAAAAAACAATATTTATTAATAATAATGATTTAGAAAACAGAGAAGTGTTAGATAAGTACTTGATAGAAGTAAAGAAGTTTTGCGAGCAGGCTGATAAAATTGAAGGCGTTGAGTACTTACCGATTAATTTTAGGTAATCAAGATGAGTGATATACAGAATTTACCGGGAACCGGAGCCAACGGGGAGCACCGAGTATATTCTAATTTTTATAGTGACAATAACATAATACAGCAGTCTGCTATTGTCCAGCCCAAGAACCTGCTTATAGACTCCCTTAGACATCTATTTAGTACGGACAATATCTATACATATAGAACAGACGAATATGGGTATCCGCTGACGCCAGATATGACCGGGAAAGATATTGACTCCAACGAAACAACGAAAATCCTAATAAACGATGCTTATCGATATGAGGTAAAATACTTTCCATCAATAGTTATAAAAAGTAATGGCGGAAGTTATAAGCCAATTTCTTTTAATCAGAATTCAACTATAAAGCACAGAGTAGACATCGTGCAAGATGATTACGGGTCTGTTCGAGAGGTTAAGACCCCAACCCATAGAGTTTATGCTGGAATGTGGGACCTCTCCTTTGAAGTTGGGATATATTCTGAGAGCCACACCGAACTGGAAGAGCTTGTAGACATAGTATCGATAGGTCTTCAATATAAGTATTGGAATGATCTTAGGGCAAATGGTCTTTTTATAAAGGGCCTATCTATAGCTGGTGAGTCAGCAGAACCTTATGCTAATGATTATGTATATAGTCAAAATATAACTATTAATACTTACTCAGAATGGAGAGTGGAGATACCCCTTGACAACGTTATAGAAAAGTTAGTTTTTTATTTTGACTCAGTAATGACTCCTATTCCCGGTGTTAAAGATCTTACTGATGTTCAAAAGTTAAATTATAGTGATATACTTCAGCTATCAAGTGTTGAGTTATAGATATAGAAAGCAATGGATATTAAACTACTAATAATATCATTTCAAATGAGATTTTGAATATATTCGGAGGATTTTAAATGGCTAATATACCTGGAATTGCGGGATACACACAGCCTGGTGTTTTCACTCGTGATAGAGTAATTTCGAGAGGCGTGTCTATTCCTGGGGGTATACGGATCGTCTGTATAATGGGCGAAGGCCTCAGGGAAGAGACAGTTGTTGCTTCCGCTGCAGGCGGCGGAGCGGATGGAAACTCTGCCGTAAGCCCAACTGGTGGTGGAGATGGCCGGTTTTTTGCTCTTGCTAACTCACCAGTTGTTTCGGGAAGAACAGAGCTGTATCTGAATGGAAGCCCGCTTTATGGTATGGAAGATACCATAGATGCGAACGGCTTTTCAAATGCGTTTGACTTTAGAGTAGACGCCAGTTCTGGCGTTATAGAGCTTCAGGGTGCAAGCATAGCCGATCAGGATGGTATCAATTATTCTGCTAGCGCACTAAATGTGGGCAATGGAACTATTTATGATGCAACTTGTGGGACTTTAGATCTAATAGACGTTATTGATGATACGGCACCTCCAGAGAGATGGACGGTGAGAACAGTATCTGTATCTAGGGATTCAAATGGAGATCCTATTCCGGGAAGGGCAACTCTTACGGCAACGGGGTCCATATCTGGGCAGCTTAGGGACAGCTCGGGCGGGCCAATATTATTTCATAGTGACGCGTTCACTACAGATCTTGGGGCGGTATCTGCAAATAGCGATACATGTTCCGATGGGTTTATTGTTGCATCTTCTGATGATTGGGGCTTAGGAACTGCTGTCGATAGAACTGCCTCTGGCGACGTATCGCCGCTCACAACTAATTCATTCCAGTTTAACGGAGACCTCCTATCACAGGGGCAGGTTCTTCCTGGAGATCACTTATGTGTAGATGGCTATACAAGTATAGAAATTGAAGAAATTGCTGTTGATACCGGAGTTACAACCATCACCCTAACTACAGATAGTTTGGCTGTTGGCGCAGAGACAACGAATGTTGCTTGGGATATTAGAGCTGTCAACTTGTTTGTGGATGACCCAAGCATTGTGCACGGCGCTCTTACTGGAACTCCCACCTCAGAGGGTAGTTTTTCAAGCAGCCACATAGGAAGAGTTTTAACTATATGCGGAGGAGACTCTGCTGGCAGATATTATATAGATTCAGTAACTTCATCGAGAAGGGTGCGCGTTTCTTCGTTTGAAGACTCTAGCGCTTCATTCCCAGAGCTTATAGATGATGACGCAGATGGCCTTGCCGAAACAAACTTAACGACATATGTTTTAGAGACGAATGGTGTCCTGGCATTTGGAGTGTTAGAAGGAACTGTATCGTTAGAGGTTGGTGATAAATTTTATATAGATGTAAATTCAAAAGTATTGGATCAGGGGGACACTCTTGAGGCAAGATACGTATATGTTCTTGACTTAGAAGACCCAGAATATTTTGAAAGCGCTCAGGCGTTATTTAATAAACACGGAACTCCGAGTACATCAAACACGCTGTCTCTTGGGTCTCAAATGTGCTTTGAGAATGGAGCGCCAGCGATACTTGCTTTGCAGTGTAGGCCCGCACTCCCGAGAAGAACCTCTGTAACTTTGGTTGAGGAGGTTAATGCAAACGGTGATGGTGGGTTTAGCGGATGTAATGGCGCCTGCGAGGTGGACGATCTTTACTTCCCGATTCCAAGGCCATTTACAGGCATTGTAAGCGGCCGGCCCGATGTAGACACACAGGTTAACATATTTATCGTTAGAAACGGCTCTGAGACGCAGATCTTCCCTAACAAGGTTGGACTCTATAATTCTCAGTTCGAGAGCGATGCTGGCCTAAATATGTTTGTTACAAGCTCTGATACGGCTTATTCATATACTGTAGTAAATACAGATATGCAAATTATAGCGCAGGGAGATAATGCGGATATATCATCTACAGATGGCACATTTTCAACCTTAGAAGTTGATTTTGATTCTGAAGATATAGACAACGGCTCTTTGATTGTCATTCAGAAGCTAGAGACTCCGGCCGGCGTAACCCTTACGACAACGAGCGATATCGGAACCTATCTATGGGGAAATCCAGCCCTTGGGGCGGAGGCGCTTGTTACGGCTATAGTTGAAGATTCGACGGTTACGATAGTCGCGAATGATGGCGTCACTACAGTTCTTGCTGGGCATGACGCAAGTGACGTGCAATTCTTCATAAAAAACCAGGCAGATACAACTAACGTTGCAGCGGCCCTTCTTTTGCATGACGACCTAGTTGATAATGGCACGTTGCAGCAGGGAGATGGAATAAGAATTAGCTATATAGACGAAGCAGATGCTGATTATTACGATGTAAACTGGTTTAACGCCCTGGAGGCCCTTGAGTCTGCAGATTGCCAAATGGTAGTCCCACTTCCGACTCAAAATAGAAGTGGCATATTTAGAGCTACAGTAAATCATTGTGAGAATATGAGCACGATAGCTATACAGAAAGAAAGAGTTGCTTTGATGGGCGCACAGATGGGTGTTACCGCAGAGGCCCTTGTTGGAACTGAGGAAATTGCTATAGAGGACATAGGAGTTCTTGAGGGGATACAGGGAGACGATCCAGAAGAGCTTCTTAATGAAAACACAGAGGATCTTGTAAACTTTAAGTTAAATGACAACTTCACAAGCAAAAGATGTGTATACTTCTATCCTGACCAAATCGTAAGAAACGTAAATGGAACAAATGTGTTTATAGATGGATTCTATATGGCGGCTGCAGCTTCCGGGTTGCTTTCGGCAACTCAAAATGTTGCGATACCTCTTACATATAAGTCGTTATCTGGATTTTCAATATTAAGAGATAAGGTCTTTAGCAGAACGACTCTAAACAGATTAGGTAACGTGGGAGCAACTGTTGTTGAGCCTATAATTGGGGGAGGGAAGGTTCTTCATGGAAGAACGACCAGCATATCTGGGTTCGTTGAAGATGAAGAAATATCAATAATTTTTATTAGAGACAGAGTAAAGCAAGTTCTTAGGCAGTCGCTTAAGGGGTTTTTGGGTAAGGTCGAAGACGAAAATACACAAGGCCTTATGATGGCTCGTGTATCAAGCATAATGTCGGCCATGGTTAGTCAGGGTTTAATAACCGGATTTGATGATATATCTGTAGAGAGAGATAAGGTTGACCCAAGGCAGTGGAACGTATTCTTGAGGTTCCAGCCTGCATATCCAATAAATTATATCTTTGTAGACATTGAAGTCGGAGTAATCTAGGAGACTAAATAGATGGCAACTTATCCAAAAACAGGGAGTATCTTAGAAGATACCATATCTACAGCACTATCAACACAAATTATAATATATGTGAATGATCAGCCAGTAGGAGCTATTCAGCAGTTTGGGGAAACGCAAACTAGGCAGCTTAGAAGAATAACGGAGATAGGAACTGATGGAGTTATAGAGATTGTTCCGCAGTCTGCTACTCAAATATCGTTAGACTTACAGAGAGTAGCTTTTGATGGCCTTTCTATATCAGAAGCATTTTCCAGGGGCTATGTAAACATACAGTCTCAAAGGCTTCCCTTTGATATTGTTGTTGTAGACCAATTCTCAGGGGTTGGCACAGAGTCTATTATAACGACATATCATAATTGCTTTTTTCAAAGAATAGGAAAGACATACAGAACTGATGATTATATCATAATTCAGACAGCAACTGTTGAGTGTGAGTATGTCGGATCACAAAGAGGCGGCAAGGCCGTTGCAAATAGCCAGGGAACAGGCGGAGGCCGACAGATGCCATTCGATAAGGATAAAGTCGAACAGGCCGCGGACAGGGGCAAGAGAAGAGGCTCCCTTGACTTCCCGGGCCTTATATCTGCTGCGTATTAAACAAACATATTATAACACATCCCCTTATATCGCATTATTTAATGTTGAAAGAATATATTCATATTGGTAGAATCCTATATGAAGGATGGAGGTAAATATGCCAAGAAGAAAAGCATCTGTTAGTCATTCTATGACCGGCAGAAAGAAAGGCTCGGGCCAAAAGTCCGAAGAGCAGTCATTGGGTGACAATAGCGATGATGTGTTAGAGCAAATTGATGACGAATCAGATTCTAATAGTTTTGCTGAAACTATAGAAAGTGCTGGAAACCTAAATGATCTAATATTTTTAGGAAGGATGGAGGAATCTGTTCAGATTGGCGATTTTAGCTTTATCTTAACAACCCTGTCTGGAGGTCAGCAGAAGGATATAGTCAAGTCCCTCATGGTGCTTGACGAAGAAGAGCGGCTTATGCATGTTAGAGATCTTACTTTAGCAGCTGCATTAATAAGCATAAATGACGTACCGTTTGACGAACTATGCGAAGATGATTCTTTAATGAACAGGTGTGAAATCCTGCAGAGCCTTCAGAATAATATATTAGATGTACTTTTTGAAAAATACAATGATATGACAAAAGCCGCTATGTCTATTCACAAGGAATCTACGGAAGAACAGCTAAAAAAATAACTAGCGACATATCGTCATGGGCGCGTTGGGAGTTGTGCAAACTGTGGAAATGCCCCGTTGATGATCCAAGGTTTTCATCCATTAACCCAATTCAATGGAGATGGTATGTCGGAATGCTAACTAAAGATGTCGAGAATGAAAATGATTCTCGTATTTCTATGGTTGAGTATTTAGCGTCCTTTTGGAATGCCGAAGCAGTGCAGAAAATTAGAGCTGCTAGAGACTCAGAAGATAGTCATACTTTTGCAGATGATAAGACGTTTGAAGATATGCTTGAATCTGGGTCATTCAAAGATAATCCAGACATTGATAGTCTTAGGAAAAATACTAATTTAAAATTAAGTAGTGACAGAGGTTCGTCTAGTGGCAGAGATACAAGGCTGCCAAGAGACTTGTCGTCTATAAAGGGCGTAATAGATAGCGAATAGATAATGAGCAGGTAGCATATGGGATCTGGCGAAGACATACAAGAAACTAATAGGCAGTTAGCGCAACAACATAATCATATAATGGCGCTAACTGAGGCCTACCACAAGTATTCCACGATGCTTGATAGGATATCTGACTCCCACCAGAAGCTTCAAGAGGCCGTCTATAAGGGTGAGGGCGGCTTCACCGCAATGATATCTTCAATGTCTGAAATGGGGAAGGCGACTGATGATATGCTGCTGACGATGGCAAATTTCCATGGCATTCTTCCCGGCGTGGCAGGCAAGGTCGGCGCAACCATGCAGAAATTTAATGCACTCGGTGAAGCTTTTAAAGTAGCGTCAGATAAGCTTGCTATTTTTGGCGAACAGATAACATACTTTGATACATTTTCATCTGCTGTAAGACAATCAGAAGCTGATATGAGAGGTTTTGCGGGCGCCTTTGGTGGCGGAGTGGAAGAGGCAAGGAAGTTGTCCGCCGCCATGATTGGACCGGGGGGAGTTAGAGAGGCTTTAGCATCTGAAGATTTTGGATATATAGGTGGAGAGCAAATTGAGAAGTTTAGAGGCGCAATGGCGGCTGCAAACTTATCTACTGGATATATGACAGATACGGTTAGAGTTGCAGGAAAGGAGATGAGCCTTCTTGGTGTTGGTATTTTACAAGCCGGATCAATGGGTATGGAGACGACAACATATGTCTCTAAACTTGGTGATGCAATAATGAAGCAAGGGCTGTCATCTCAACAGGCAGTAGAGCAGATGGCTGGATTTAGAATAGCGTCTAGAGAAACTGGCCTTAGTGTGAGTACCATTATAGAGACTTTAACCAGTGCTACCCAGCAGTTTAATGTTCTTGGCATGACTGCTGATTTTGCTAAGCCGGCGTTAATGGGATTTGCAGATAGTTTGGACTCAATGGGCTTGGGAATGGAGAATGCAACATCTCTGGCGGCAAGTTTAACCACGGCGTTAGCCGGGGTTGTTGAAAGTTACGAGAAGGCGTATCTACTGCAATTAAGAGGCGGCCTTGATTTCGGCGGCGGCGGCGGCGCAGTAGGAGCGGGGGTCCAGCTTCAGGCTGCTATGTTAAACGCAGAAGGCGACCCGGGGGCTCAAGCTGCGCTTGGAAATCAAATGACGCAATCTATGGGCGAAATGCTAAAATCTTTTGGTGGCGGAAGGATTGTTACAGTTAATGAAGCTGCCGAAGATCCTGGCTCACAGAATACATTTTATATGCAGCAGCAACTTCTAAAGGGGCAGTTCGGAATGAACCAGGCTTCCGCCACAAGAACGTTGGAGATGCTGTCGCAACTAGAAGATGCTACAGCGTCTGGAAACGACCAGCTGGCTTCTGAGCTTAGAGACCAAATCAATAGCGAGGTTGAGGGCAGGAATGAAACTGTTGATGAACTCAAGAAGTTAAATGTTGTTGCAGCAGCGCAACTTGGAGTAACCATGCAGGCCAATAGGGGTTCCCTGATGAATGCTCGCGGAGCGGCGGCTCATGTTCGCGGTACAGCAGAGGGGGAGAGCGCGGCGTTTCAAACTTCATATGCCGAAGGCCTACAGGAGGCGTTCAGCCCTAGTAACATAGCGGCAATAGAGACTGCTCTTGACGGCATGTCCGCCACTATGAGGGGCGGCAGTGAGACTGTCGTAGGGGGCTTGCACGAAAAAACGGGGGGTTTAGTTCGAACGGGCGAGAGAGCTAGGCAGGCGATAGAGGGCGTGTACACCGGCCCTACTGGCGCAGCGGTACGTGAAATAGATAGTTTGATTTTAGAGCAGGCCCAGGCGCAGTCGGAGCTTTTACTGGGCCTAAAGAACCATGAAGTTAAAATTGTTGAATATGTTGGCGCGTTAGCATCCTCGATGGAGGCGCTAGTAGTAGCCGGCGGCAAACTCGTTGGTGGAGTTGGTCCGTGAGAACGATTTCCTCAAAAGAGCCCCAAGCCGGCAAAATTAGGAGGGCAAATGAACGCATATGATGTAATTCAAAGAAATGTGATGAGGTTTTTTGTTCCAGTCGAAGTGGAGCATATATCTACAGATTTATCTCAGGGAAGACAAAATATCCCATTATATATAAATCCACAAAATTTCTCTATTAGAGAGACGAAAATTATCAGAGATACTCAGACGAAGGGCGGATTCGTTGTTCAGTATTGGGGAGAGAGGCTTCCTGTGTTAACTGTAAGTGGAGAGGTTGGCTCTGGAGGAATTGAAGCAATAAACATACTTAGAGATGTTTATAGAAATGAGCACTTTCAAATAAAAAAAGAATTACTTAAAAAAATACAGGCGTCAAATAACGCAATAATACAGGAGTTGAATAACCCAGCAAACATAGAAAATATTGCAAGCTTTGGTGAGGAGCTTGGCAACATTTTGACAGGTGGGGCATTTGGAAACTTCATAGAGGGCACAAAGAGCGTTTTAAACGGAATAGTGGACGCGTTTCAAGAAGTCTCTGATCAGAATACAAAAAGAGTTGTTGTGTCTCCCAGCTTAGCGGCATATGCGACATCGATTGACTTATACTTCCAAGGAGATCGGTTTAGAGGCTATTTCGAAAACTTCTCTGTAACAGAAAGATCAAACTCTCCCGGCCTCTTTGACTATAACTTTACTTTTAAAGTAACAAGGAGAACTGGAAAGAGGGTAAACTTTATGCCGTGGCATAGAAATCCAAGAGATTCTTCTGGAAATCCAAGGCCGGCGTCTATTCCGATAGAGAAAGAAAATCTTGGGCATGATGAAGGCTTGAGCTTCCCAACAACGTATTCTGTTCCTGAGTCGAGATTTCAGTCTAAAAGCAATGTTTCGGAAAAGGAAACTGATGGCCAGAAGGAGGGTTTGACCCCAGAGGTTGATCCGGGCACTGTTGTTGTTTCACTAAATAGGTCCAATGATGCTAAAAAATAATAAAAAGGTTTTGTTTTGAGCGGATTCCATAAAAAAATAAATGTCGCGAAATCATCCTATATGGATATGGTGATGAGCTCGCAAAAGCCGCTGTGGGTTCCAAGTTTAGATAGGACCAATAGCAAAGAGTCATATTCTTATACTGAAGATGGAGTTTCTGTCTTTATAGATCAGAACAGGGCGCAGTCTTCAATGCCAAAGACAAAAAATATAATATCTATGGCCCCAGAAGCTGTCATCCTGGTTAAGAAAAAAGCATTTTCTTCGTTGAAAAGCAGCAATGATCTAAAGTGGATGGATAGGACGGAGAAGCTCCTGTTAAGATCTACAAAGGCTTTGTTTGCATATAAAGTAGCTCAAATTAGAGCATATGAAGCTTTAACAAAGTTAGATGATTTTTATGAAAAGTACAGCCAGGTTCATTTGGCCTTTTTTGCTGATTTTTTGTATAATACACAGTTTTTAACAGTTCCTGTTGATGGCATGAGAGATCAGTTGGATCTTTTAAAACAGGACTTTATAAATATTTATGGCCCTCCAAACTCATGGAGTGCTGACGCAAGAACGATGTATCAGGTTGAGGTTTCAAATCTTACAAATGGCAACAGCAGCACAGTAGACTCTAGCCAGGCTTTAGATATTATCATGGGCGCTGCAAAAAGCGCCTTGGCAGACGTTCACTATGAGCGCACTGAGTGGATGCAAAATGAAGATCGGCAGATAAAAGAAACTGTTCTTAGAGATATTATGTCTATGATTAAAAGAAATTCTTTTTCTGATGACCACCATCTAACTAGCTGGATTGTAGATCCGTCTGCGTCATACAATTATGATATAGGCCCCGGAACGGGAGTTATAGAGATTACAGCTTTTACAACTTTTAATACAAGCTGTAGGTGCGACACCAGAAGCCCCTCGTCAGCCTCTTTTACAATGGAAGACCCATATAGGTTGACAAATATTCTTGATGATGATATAGAAATAGCAATACAGGAAGCTCTAAATGGAACTATAGGCCTTATGAAGGCGCTAACAGAGGGGGATCCAAATATGGGCCCTGTTGATGGGGCCTCAATAGCCGCAGCGGGCATCGAGATGCTCGGGCTTGGAAGTTTGGATTCCACACTAGATGTTGATTATATAAGGGATAGGCTCAGAACCTTTTATCTTGGTAAGCCGTTTATAAATCCAGCAGATGGGGTTCACTTTCTTATTCGTGGGAATAGAAGCACTCAAGACTATTCAAACAATGGCACTTCTGTTGATAGCTCGAACCCAATTGATTGGGAAGAGAATGCGGTCGATGATGTAATATTAGAAGCAGAAAGAAGGCTTTATACTGATGAGAATTTAAATCTTGATGTATACAGGAAGATGAGGAATAACTCCTCTTTATCAATGATGCATGTGTTTGGCGGATTTGTCACAAGAGTTACGCAAAATTATAGTGGCGGAATGCATAGAATGTCTGTTACGTGCACAGATAACTTGGGGTGGCTTGAGTGGTCTAGGGTTATGCTGGAGCCTGCTCTGCAAGACCCTCAGGGCGTTTTAGAGGACCCTCTTACACCATTTGTAATAGTAAAAGATGAGCAGGGGAAGATAGATTCCACTGAGGCTCCGGAGCTATTAAGTGAAAACAAGCACCTGCTAGGCACTGGTCTTCTGTCTTATGATTCAGGACTATTAAATGGTCAGTTTGCGAATGAGAGCAATTTGGTTCAAGGCCAGTATAATTATGGTGGTTCTTTGCGCGGCGGAAAAATAATACAGCATCCAAATGGACTTGTATACAGGTGGAAGGACGGAATAATAACGGCCACCGCCGGCCTCACGTCCTCAGATCCTATGCACGGAGAGTTTGTAGCTTTAAAGCAGCACGCTAGAAATTATGGGCTAAATATAGCTCAAGATGTTTTGAATAATCTTGATATAGCAAACGTATTAAGCGTGCTTATTGTCGGTCAGCCATATAATATAGAGACTTTTATGCAGCAAGCATTTGAAGCTGGAAGCATATCTAGCCCTAGCTCGACCCACACGAATCCTATGGATGCAATGTATGCTGTTTTAAATTCTGTTAAGACTCAAAATTCTAGGTTTGGGAATTTTAGGCCGTATAGAATGATTACTATGAGCAGCCAGTCGACCCAGCAGGCCACAAATAATTCAATAAATAGGAATAAAATAAATTCAAATATAGAGAAGCTGCAAAGAAGAAAGGCGGATCTTTTTAATAAAATATCTAAGCTGAATGAGAGCTTTCCGTCATCCGGCAATACTGCAGGCGCTCAGAATCCGCTGGCTACTTCTTTGATGAGAGAGGTTGAGGCTATACAGGCCGGAATAAAACTTCAGTCGCTAGGCGCTTATGACGAAAATAAAATATCTAGTAGGGATGCGCTTGTTTCTAATTTTAATTTATTTGGCACAAATAGAGTTTTGCCCTTTACTGGTGATTACGAAGCGGATCATCAAGTTACACGCGCCATGACGATTGTAGGGGCCCAAAGAAGAGTGGAGGACATCCGCCTAAACGTTGATGATAATCTGTTTATTGTGTCAGATCAATATGATAACAACACTGATATACGAGCTTACATTTTTAAATTAAACAATAGTGGGTGGAGCATATGGCAGGGAAAATTTTATAGTCCACTTCAGAAGTGCGCCCAGGCCGCCAGGTGGCTGGATTTGGAATTATTTTGCAATCCTGCTGGGCATATAGAGTTTAGGCCCCCACAGTGGAATAAGACACCACTGACGGTTTTGCAAGAGCTTATTAGGCAAAAGAAATATGAAAATAAAAATGTTATTCCGGACTTCTTAGAGAACTTATTTGATACGAGAATAGCCTCTATAAAGAAGGACATACATACTTTAAATATCAAAATAGCCTTAATATCATTACTTCTGGGTTATTATCCGGATAAGAGCGTAATACCCGGAATGCCTGTTAATGGCAGCTTGTCACTAGATTTCTTCGGTATTAGTGTTGACCGTTCTGGCGTCAGGGCTACATCTATATCTGGAGTTGGATTTAGGGACTCTAAGGATAAAAGCGGGAGCATAACAGGCTCTTTGTTTAATTTAAGTGCTAGCGCATCAATAAAGCAGTCCGAGGCCAGTGAGGGTGATATTATTGATGCGGATACAGAATCTCAAATAGGTATGTTTGACCCGCTAACACAGGAAACGTCTGGCCTTGGGATCATTAATAATATCTTTGGCAGCCAAGGAAACGCAGAGGTTGCCGTTAGGCCTGGGAAATCTTCTGAGGCGAAATCAATAGCTACAATAGCTTCTCTTAATAACATAAGAGATTCTTACAAGAAAAGAATTGGAGTAGACCCGCTATATGATGTAATAGGAAGTGGAAAGATAGCGGCTGAACACTTTATGTTCGTCCCAGCAGATGCTCCAGCGGGGCATACCAAGGACACATCAAGAGCCTTTGATTTGTTGAAAAAATTAGAAGTTGCTGTTTCAACAAGAGATAATCATACATCTATATTAAAAAGAAATGTGGACAAAGAAAAAGAGCTCAGAAGAATTGAGGCAATATTGGAGACGGGAGAGCAGAACTTGCTGGACAGAACACAGGGCCCTGTTATGGGCGCGGATGTTCAAGACGACTTTGATAGTGGAAATGCTGTTGATATACGAGATATACACATGGTTAACTCTGGCAGGTTTTCTGGATATGTGCGAGTTGTTACAGCTCAAAAAATAGGTGATGACCAGTATGGAAGAGGTATATCAAACGGAGATTATATACAAATATCTGGTGTCGGAGGTGTAAATGGAGACATTGTCAATGGAGAGCACTATGTCGAGGGCGTGCAAAATGGAAGCAGTTCTACGTCGTTTGTACTAACATTAACTAGTGGGGAGTCAATACTCGGCCCGATAGGCGCTGGCGATGGCTTTTTATCATCTAGCCGACAAACAAAAAGTATAGACGGAATAACAACATCAAATGCAAGGGTTGTGGTGTCGGACTCTTTGATGCAGGGCCGTGGAGTTGGAATAATCAAGGGGCTATATAATGCTGCAACTTTAACAAGAGATATATTTACCGGGGACGCTACGAAGGGCTCTCTGTTTGATCATTTAATTGAAGATGATACAAAGAATTTATTAGGCCCGGGGTCAGGCAAGAGGTTTATTATAAACGACGACACTATCATTAGTGCGAATTTATCTGAAAGTCCTCCTGACTTTACAAGAGTTAACGTTACCGGGGATGCTCCAATTATTGGCGATGCATTTAAGCAGGCATTTCAGGGCGTTGCTTTTTGGGCAGGAGGCACAGATTTTGATCTATGGAGACAATACGGATATAAGCCAAGGGATTTTGACCTACCATTTGCAAATGATGCAGAGATGCAGTGTAGGCCATATGCTGTTCTTGAGCTTCAAAAGCAAAGAACGAAGGTAAATAAAGGCACCGTAACCGTTGTGGGAAATGAATATTACCAGCCTGGTGACACCATTTACTTATCATACAAGGGGCTTCTTTATTATGTAACGGCAGTGTCACACAGGTTTACAATTGGTTCAAGCTTTACAACCACGCTTACTTTGGAATATGGACACCCTCCAGGAGATTATCTCCCGAGCCCCCTAGACGTTATAGGCCAGCAGTATGTTGGCAACCCCCTGTATGAAAACTTTTTAGTTTACAGATCAAACTCTGGTGATGACAGCTATACTCCTTTGCAGCCAGATTCAGCAATTGTATTCCCTCCAAAGCCAAAAATAACGGAATCTAATATATCTACTTTACTTGATCACAAAGAGAATCAAACCAGGTATTATAATATGATGACAAATTTAAGCACCATGTCTGTTGGAAACAGATATGTGCTTTTACGTGGGTTTTATTGCAATGATAAAGACAAGTCAGACGTAACAGCTCGATTGGCGATAATAAGGAATATGTTGGTAAACCCCGTTCAATTATCTCAAGGGCAAGAGCTTGGAAATTCTGCTGGAAATATGAGCGGAGGACTTGCGGATGACTTTGCTGATTCAATATTTAGAGATACCCTCCCGGGCTTATTTGGCGTTAATAGCACTAAAAATACAGTTCAGATGGTTTTGCCTAATGGAATGACGGCAACACCTATAGATGAGGCTAGAATTATAGAGCAGATTGTTAACTTGAGGCCAGGCGGAGGCGGGAGCACTGAGTTTGAAATAGAGTGTATGGATAAAAGCGTATTTCAGCCCTACACGCTTGATGACCGTATAAATACAATATATGGCGATGATACCCCTGAAGACGCGAAAGAGAGGGAGCGCGCAACATTCCCAGTTGGTGGGCCAAGGCAATCTGGCTGGAGCGACGTAAGAGAAGAGGTTGTTATGGGAAATGATAGAGCAGTATCTAGGATTATCGAAGTTGGCTTAATTGATATATCCTAGTTATAATGTTTTTATTATAGTAATATAATAATTAAATAATAGCTATGAATGCGATTTATTTATTAAAAAACATCTAATATTCAAGAACTAAAGTATGCCAATTTTTGAAGCCTCAATACATGAAATAAATTATAGAACTGGTAAGTGCTCTTTGTTAGCTAGAGGCGCTACTGCTGGCGATGGAGACATAATTTCTGGCGTTCCAATTCCACATACTGCTGGCTTGGATGATACTGGTATATTTATAAAGTGGAAGGTCGGAACAAAAGTTGTTGCGACAACAAGCGATAATTCTTCAAATTCTGTTCCAAAGATACTTGCAACAATACCATCTGATTTTTTATATGAGGATAGCGGGAAAAGAATCCCTCAGGACGCTCCGCCAAAAACCGTTAGGTATCCGCACATAGAGCATGACGACGTAGATCCAAACACTCCAGAGATAATTATGTATGGAGGAGTCGGATCAAAGTTCCAGATACTTCCGGGTGGTGATATGCACATGACCACCAATAAGAACATGGGCATGATTCTTGTTGGGGGATTAGGGCAGGGAACTCTTTATAGTTCTTCTGGAAACATGTATACCAACTCTAATGCCCATAGATCATGGAGCGGGGCAGTAAAGAGGATGAGAGCCGATTTTAAAGACGCTTATATGGCTCCATCGCCAAGAGAAAACCGCCTATTAGTTGATTCGCTAATACATAAAGGCGGGGCTATGGGTGGGTCGAGGGATATAGCCATGTTTACAGGCTCTTCGGCATGGCACGTAGCTGGCGGCGGCAGTCCTAGCAGTTCTTTTAATAAAAATAGAAATGCTAGGCGCGCAGAAAGCGTTACCAAGTATTATGAGTTTACAACTGACTCTATGTTTAGTGGGTTTGATGATGAGGCAGACCGCATCATGGGCGCAATTGCGATTAATGATGTTAATGACAAAAGAACGAGAGACCGAATTCATGGAAATTTATTGCATATGCCGGAGAGAGAACTCGTTGAGGTCGTAGTTGGAAATTTAATTGATATAAATGGAAGCGCCCTCGATATAAATTTTGGCAAAATAGTGGCAGGAGACCCTGGCGATAAATTCCCACAGCAGGGTAATTTAGATAGCATAAAAGAGAATATTTTTTATACGGAAAAGATAACGAGAAGGGGCGTTGGTTACCACTTTCAGTTATCTACAAACTCCTCCTCTATAATGCCAAGTCAGAGCCAGAGTAATTTTTTGTTTGATATAGATAAAGAGGGGATCATGAAGCTTAATGTTCCTAAATCTAGTAGCACTGGGAATGTTCCCTTTGCGGCCAATACAAGTTACTTGTCGGATGGCGATATACCAATTGTTTCTACAAAAAATCCAAGCAAGCTTGAGGCAATCCCGGTTACTTTGAGAAAAGAAGATGGAACAGTTCAATATCCTACTGGGTCTGAATATATTAGGAATACTGGAGTTGAATATGTTAACATAGGGGAGTCGAAATATTTTCCATACTCAGATGCTTCAAGCGACAGAGAGCGCATTAACTGTACTGCGCATCACAATATGTATTCTATAGGAGAAAGACTAATAGCTAATACTATACAGTCTGTAAACGTTGGATATGTAGACGCAACTAGGCTGGCCGGCCTGCCGGCAGAGATGGGGTCTAAGCCATTTGAAATACCCAATGATGGGTCTGTAGATGTACACGAAATGATGTCTTGCGTAAACGTTTCTCCGGGAATACCAGCTATGAACCCGGGCTCTAAGGACTCGACGCTAATTGTTGCCGGAAGAGACCAGCAGTCATATAAGGCCTTTTCAAACTCCTTTGGCGTTGAAAAAGACGGCGAAACGCTTACGGCTAAGGGAGTCGGCGCAGGAGCAGAAGAGGGAGTTGTTGATAGCGGGGGAAAAAGCGCCAATATAAATTTTGAGGGGGCTGTTGATTTATCAATAGGAAAAGATAATTATGATCAAAAAAGCCTCGTTATAGATACAGAAAGCACTGTTCTTGCGTGGCTTGGAAAGCCTACGGTTCCGGCCACGGGCCCAACTGGTGATGAAAGTGACAGAAGCTTAATCGTACAGTCTGATGGCTCAATACTGATAAATGTAGGTGGCACTTATAGCGGGGATATAGCGGCGAAAGAGGATATTAAAAAGGGAGTTGCGTTCAACAAGGGGCGGCTAGATATAAGGGTGAATGTATCAGATAAAGGGCTTGTTGGAGCAACAGAGGGGGACGCGTTAGGCGGAGATTTCTTGATATCTATAAGCGAGCATGGCCTTGTAATTGCTGGGATGGCGAAAGAACTGCCTATGGTTATAAGAAACCATGGGGAGCTGAGCATGGAATCAGCAACAAAGTTAACTTTGAACGGCGGACCGGGCGGTATTGACTTCGTGGGGCCAACCGGAATAGTGACAAAATTAAAAGATATAGAGAAAAAGTAGGCTATTAGTTATGGCAGATCTTACAGCATCGTTGTTTCCATTAGAAAAGTCACCTCCAGATTGTGATGATGGCGCGGTTGTAAATTGCACGTCTCAAGCATCTGGCCTGCCAGAAGAGGTTGAGGGGGGAATTCTATACCCAACAAGCGATGAGATAGAGACAATTGGGGAGCCAAGTGAGTCGCCCATACCTTTATTCGGAGGGTCTATTTTAAAGCTGCCCGCCCCGTCTGGCGTTGAGTTTGGGGAGGAAAAAAGTTCAGAAACGAATGAAAAGATAATGAGGCTTATAGGTAAGTTTTCAAAATTCGAAGAGGTCATGGGAGAGGTTCCGGAAGATATCGTTCGATTATCCTCTGAAGACCAAAATATAAATATAGAAGAGAGCATTTATAAGGCCAAGATGGCCTTGAATAATGGTCTTTTTGAAATTGCGAAATCCGGAAGAACGTCTGAAATTAAAAATGTATGCAAATTATATATCACAGAGTCTCTGTATAGCGACCTATCTTCTGATAGCCCCGATTCTCGTGGAAATAGAATTGTGGAGTTTGTATATATTCCAGTAGATATTTTAAATTATATAACTAGTAAGTTTGGAGAGAAATTTGGAGAGATTTGCGGAATTACTGGCACTACATATGAAACATTTGGAACATCTGCAACTTCTCAGGCAAAGATTTTAAAGCTGCAGAAGCTTGACGAGGGAGAGTCTACGGACGCAGCCGTGGAAATTGATGCATTCGGCTTTGATGTAATCGGCCTGATTCTATCATATCTTGGCGTGTACAATATGTGCCGACCCCCAATGACCCTTGAGGACCTACCCTGCCTTGCACCGGGTGGCGCAGAAATCTGTGATGAAGCAGAAAAGAAGCTGGCAGAGCTTGAAGCAAAGTTAATGGATTTGGGCTTAAAAACAGAGGGGATGAGCTCTGAGGATTTAAGAAATTCTTTATATACGTATCTCGATGATCTCGATGACTCTATGATGAGAGAGATTCTTTTGGAATTCTTCCCTATATATAATATGTCTGAAAAGCAAGTTGCAGATGGTAGAGATAGGCCGAGAAAAGCAGCCTTCTTTACGATATATGATGATAATATTTATTTAAAGATGCCAGATCTCTCCTGCATGGATTCTGCTGGATTCATTAAAGATTCCTATATTGACACAAATGGAGAGAAGTACAGATTTCTTTACTTTGAATATGTTTTAAATGGCGAAATACTTAGGTTCGGGTTTGACTATCAGGCGCCACCCTCGGCAAGCATGGATGAGTCTTATTTTGACTATCCAGAAAGCTCCGAGATAAAGCTAGAGTTAACTGGGTACCTAAACAATGTTGCTGCTATATATTTGTCGCCCGTAGTTGGACTATCGGCAGATACTGACGTTTCTGGGTTTAACGAAGAAGTTGAAGACGAAATAGAATTGTTTAGCTTTCCCCCCGTATCTATGCCAGTTTTGAGGGGCAGCGGAAGCGAGTCGATGTATTCATATCCCGACAGGATATCTCCAGTTTCGGCCTCTATTCAAGAGGCTATGTCAAGTCCTTCGGATGGGCTAAATTTAAGTTCACTTTTTGAAGCATCAATTGAGTCGGATAAATTAACCCTAAGCCCTCAAGATTCTGGCGGAATGGGCCTTTTATCTGCTGCTTCCGACGCAATGGCTCTTGCTGGCGAGCTAAGAGATAGCGCAGAGCTGCTAGAGTGGGAGGTTTTAGAGGCGGAGGCAGAGGGCGGCGAGGTTTCAGAAGACCTAACAGCAAGAAGAGATTCTGCAGTTTCAGAACATGGAGTTAGCGAGGGACTATCAGATGTGGCATCCGCAGCTGCAGAGGCTAGTAAAACAAAAATAGATCTTGGGAAGCTCGGATTCCCCCTATCTGTTAAGCCAAAAACAATAGAATCCTTGTCCAGGTTAGTTGGCGATATGAATAGGCCAGAGCTGATGCTATCTGATGTCAATGGAGACCCGGAGGACAATATAGAAGCTGGTGGGGTATCTAAAAATAACACAAGGCTCTATAGTTCCAAATTTCATCACAGCTCTCCACTAAGAATGTGTCATCGCCCAAGGCTATATAACCGCAATGATCTTCCAGTTGGCATTTGGGTAGCCTCTAGTGAATTTGATTTCGATGAAGATGAGGGCAAGATAGAAGTAGAGTTTAATTCGGATGGGTTTAAGTTTTTCAAAACAAAGAATTTGAAGTTTGCAGTATATGTTGCAGATAACCTTGGACAAATAACTCGCGTTCCGGACAAGTACTTGGTTGTTGAAGGAGCTATCCCGGCAATATCATCAGTGTCTCCAAACGGATTTGATAATAATCCGGTAGTAACTACCGACAAAATAGACTTTAGCATAGAGGGAACGGGCCTTGCTGGAGTAGACACAGTAATTGCCACGCCCAAAGATGGCGGCCCGTCAATTGAAATATCATCATCAGAGCACGGGTCTGGATCGATTTTTAATTTTACTGCTACAGATGAGAGGCTTGATATATCAGCTAATCCGGAGTTTACAAAAACATATTCAAGCAAGCTGTTTAAACCAGAAACTGAATATAGCTTAAGTGTTAAATCTGGGATAGAATCCTCTGACGATGATGTTTTATTTGCGATGTCGTCACCGGGGACTTTCCCAGGCCCTCCATTCCCTGGCGAAAGTATTAAGTTAAAATATAATACAATATCAGCAAGAAGCTTTAGCTCAAAGTGCATCGAGGGGATGCCGGTACTACAGAATGGCAAGAATGTATTTGTTAAGCTTAAGGCCTCAAAGCCGGTTTTTGATTCATCTAAGAAGTTGTATGCTTATTTGGCATTTCCAAAGGATGCAGAAAATATAAGCGGCATAATGGATGAGTTTTCTTTTGAAGACCAGAGATACAATGTAAATGTTAAGACTCCCGATAACAAAGATGCGGTGCAAGAGCTAATAGTTCCGTCAAATATATTCTGGGAGTTTGGAAACTCTGATTTTAAAAATGACGCTACTGCGTTTTTTAGCCCAAATAAAAAAGCAATTTTTGCTTTCCCCGGGAAAGATTACCAAGAATATAACTTCTCATCTCTTTTGAACTTAGAAAAGTGCTATATATTGTTCTTAGCAAATGATATCATTGATGATTTGCCTCTAACGCCAGGTACCGCTGGGAACTTAGCTGATACCACATATTCTGTTGTTCAGATTGGAATCCCAGATGGCAAGAACCCAAGGCCGGCATTCGTTAGCCTTCCCCATATCGTTGGAATGTTCGCAAAGATATCGCCAACTGAATATCAAAAAACGGTCCCGGAGGTAAGTAACGCTGCGGAAAAAAGAATAAAAGAAATATTTGATGTTGATGGTATAGATTCTTTTAAATATTCATCAATCAAAGCCGCCGATAGTATTTCGAAGATTGCTATAATTTTTAAAGCAGTTAAGCATGCTACTTGGCCAAAAAAGTTTTTTAAATTCTATATAGGCGCTAATGAAATTCCGACGAGCTGCGTAGTCAGTGTGTCTAGGTATACTGGAAATAATAAAAATGATGAAATTATAGCTGTTTTAAAAGATGTATTAGTCTCAGAAGAGGGCGATCACCAGATATATGTGTCAAGAAAGGACTCTAAGTTTTTACAGGAGGCTTTCGGCCTAACAACAGCATATGAATATACATCTGAATATTTATATAAGCAGGTTACAACTTCGGATATTACAATTACTGAGGAAGCTATTATCCCCTCTGGGATTATATCTGATGACGATACAGATACTTTAATAATTAAAACATTCGATAGCAATTCTTGGTCCGGCCCACCCCTTCCCGGCGTTGTTGATACTACCCCGCAAGACAGAATTCCGCACGGCTCTAGGCTGTTTACAGAGATAGGACTTCCAATAGACAAAACGTCTGTTTTCTATCGGGAGGAACTAAAAACAAGACATGATCTTATGCGCCCAATAGAAATTGTCCCGACCCACGACTTCTCGCTTGACATGGGCTTTGATGGTGTTCATAGCGCACATTTAAAAGAAGAGGGTATTGAGTACATTAATTTAGATAATCTATCAATACCAGTCAATACGGAGTTTACCACCCAAGACTATTTCTTTAATAAAGATGAAAATAAAGCAAAGGCGTTTTTTAGGCTTGCCATATCAAACCATTCCGCAGGGGCTTTTAATAAATTAGAGATAATTTCATTAGTACAGAACAGTACTGTTATGTCAGTAGAGTCTGGAAGTACCGCGACCGCTCCAATTCAGGCTGCAAAATCCATTATTATAAACGTTACTCCCGCTGCACCTGCTAAAGTTGCTCAAGTAAAGATGAATGGCTTTGAAGCAAGAGTTGCCCAGGTGGTTGAGGTTGGCGAGGTTGCTTCACTACACGTTGTAATCCCGGCAGCTGTAGCGCAACAGATAGAGGAGGGCGAGAGCCCATGCGTTGAAATATGTGTAACAACAGATAATAAAGAGGTAGTACAGGCGAGAAGGTCTCTTGGCTTTGACCGATCAAACAACCCAGGAGCAACTGGAATAGGGCTTCCCGGTGGGCTAAAGCCGCCTGACTGCTGTGATGTGCACCCTCTTAATTTTACATCGATTAAACTGCCGTTTCCAATAATACCACCACACCTTGCAAGATCTATATGTGATTTCTCTTGGCATTTAACTGCAGAGTTGCAGCTGCATCTAAATAACTTCAAGGTTCTTTTGATACCAATACAGGTTCTTCTCTGTATTATTGATGTAATATGCGCAATGCTAAACCCATGGAAGATGGTTCTTGCAATAATAAGGCTGTTTATGTGTCTATACGACCTGCTGCTTCTTTTGCCCCAACTTTCCGTTCCGATAATGTTTCTAAATTTACTGCTGCATCTTCTTGATATAATTATATGTATCATAGAGAAGATTCTTATGGTTATCAAAACTATAAATGCTCTTGTTAACGCAATTAAAGCAGCTGTAGAAGAGAAGAGCTGGAAGTCTATAATTATATTAGAAGAGGCCATATCTGAGCACTTCTTGGAAATAAATACAGACCTTGACATTTTAGGCCCGATAATTCAGATTTTGGCGCTGTTCCTCGAATTGCTCCAGCTTGTATTCAGGTTCCCATGTCAAATAAATAGTGGCGCCATAGACGGCTTTATATGTGGGATAGATGGAACCCTTTTGGCCGGAATGATAAAGGGCAAGGCGGTTTCTGGAGGAGTGGTAGACAATAACTACGTCTTGCCTGTTGCTCAAGCTTACCCCAGAACGTTTGATGGAAACATGTGGCATCAGGGCCTTGGTGGTGATTGCGCGCTGATGGCAGATATATTGTCATATATTACTTCGGGAGTAAGTTTAGATAATCAAGAGCCGTATAACCCGTCTGGGCCTACAAATTCAGGTTCGTCATACTCTTCGACCGCTGATTTTAATAATACAAAAATATCGCTTCATGAAGATGGAACATTTTTAAGCAGCATGAGCTTTGAAGACGGAAGTGGCCTCGCGAACGAATCGGGGGATTTCCGCGGATCTGGAGATGCGGCAATAAGCTTTGTTACGTCATGTTCGAAGTCAAAAAAGGGTATTGGCGGCGGAATAGGAGGCGCTATATTCGGAGGCACAAATGTTCAAAAGGTGAGGTTTGATTTCTCTTCTAGAGCAGAGCCGTTTTGTGTAGATTTAATACCAGTTATTCCGCTTAATGCAATATCTATATCAAAATATTGTGATACTGAAGGGCCCGCAGATTACCCGTTTGTATTGTTTGATCCAGACAGTTATTCAGACGGAACTCTTTCTTTGGCAAAGAGTGGAGTATTCTCAGGTCCCGGAGGCACGTTTGTAAGCCCTATAGATGGATACCAATTCTTATATGAAGATGGCTCGGGAGAGATAAAGGCAAAAGACTTAGAGGTTACGTTTGAATGGACCGACTGGGAGCTTACGCCAGAAGGCGAGGTTATAGAGGTTGAAAAAAGCGAGGTAAAGACATTTGATGGAGTCCCAAGTGTTGTTATAATGGACGAGGCAGGCGATGTATACTTTATTGATAAAATCAGCTTTAATGATGATGGCGCAGTTGAGTCAATAGAAGCAACGGTTATAAATCAAGAGTCGGCATCTAAGCTAAAAACAACCAAGGAGGAGATGGATATTTCTAGACCCGGCTGCAGCAATCTCTTTCTGACCGGTGATCCATCAGGTGGTGGTGATGGCAGCCCGCCAACGCTGCCAAGCTCAGGGGCCACGACTATTACCTGTGATATGCTTACGGATTTAGAGCATGAACATCACCAAGAGGCGGCTGCCGAGCAGGACGCCTACCTCGCAGTCCTCGCAGCCAGCGAAAAAGACCCGGAATGGCAGGCGGACAAAGATCCCGTTCATGCTACAAAAAATGTATTTAACTTTCCAAAACTATACTTTGTAGACCTTAGACAGTTTCAACCAGAGCTTCAGGAGATGTGCACCGGTCCATCAATAAATGATATTATGATGGAGACGGAAGATCCTACGGATATTATTCAAGACACAAAGGACTGTTTGGAAGAGTGGATTTCAAAGACAAAGCAACAGGGCCAGGACGTTATTGACTCTTTGAAAAACGGAGAGGTGCCGGAGGGAATCGATTTATCTGTATATACCGCAAACACACAAGAGCTACTAGACTGCCTTGGAGTTGCTCTTGGTGATATATGCAAGATTGCTATCAGCACGCTCACAACATCATTTAAGGTTTTAGAGGATGACATAGAAGAGCCTCTTGCTGAGTTTGTAAGTCCAGATGCCGTTGATACAGAGCTTATACCCGACTTCTTAGAGGAGGAGTTCGCAGGCCCATCGATTACTGGTGCTCAAGAATATGCTGCTGGAATTGGAGATTCTGCGACAGTAACGGTTGGACAGGAGGCAACTATAGTAATAACACCTAGAGATATTTACGATGAAGAAATAGCCACTGACCTTTCAGAAAAAATAATTATTGAGATTATATCTGATTCTACAGCAACAGCGAGACTTCAATCATATACAACAGAAAGCGGCTTAAGTACCAATGTTCAAAAGATTGAGGATGAATATAGCTATGAAGCCAAGCTGACTGCTTCAGAGCCGGGAATAGTTAAGCTTAGGGCTAAGATTTGTGATAGAACAATTCAGGCGTTATCATATACTGCATTGCAAAACGATCTCACAGATACAGAGTTGTTATCTGGAACAGAAGTAGATTGCGTTGAGGATGCTGAAGTAGAATCTGAAGTAGATACTACGACTAATAATTTTAACTTAACTAAGGTGGACAGGATTTTGACAATAATATTCACTAAGGATATTACTACGGCTAAGAAGTCAGAAGATTCCGCGCTGCTTCCCAAGACAGTTCCGCAAGCGTTTGGAACGAAGTTGGAGAATTAAATGGCGTTTTTAGATGATAAAGTCGCGGAGGCTATTGCCGCTATAAATGCGCTGTTTCCATCTATAGAAGGTGGCACAGGGCATGCTGGGTTTTACATCCATAACCCAAGATTAGAAACTTTGGTTCATATATACGAGAGCCACCTTGACGTAAATGCTATAATAGGCAGTTTTGAGAGTTGCGCAGATACCATTAACAGTATGAGGTCGCCTCATCTGCCTACAGACATGTTTGAGCCGTCGCCCGCACTGACCCTGGGAGGAAAGCCCGACGCCATTCACTTTATAGAAGATGACTTAAGAGAGAAGGAGTCTTACGAAAATGCTTTTATGAGGATGCTTGGAATGCCAATGGATACGGATCTTGACGGGGCAACGAATGCGTCTGCAAATTCTATTTATGCAATAGATCAATCACAGAAGGAGGGTACGACTCTTACCGTTGGATATCCATATGTTGTTGATAATATATTAGATATAAGGCAGAATCATGAAGCGAGAGAGGCCGAGTCGAAAGAAATTTTTCTTAGGTTTTTCAATGTAAACGAATTATCTATAGGTGGGCATAATTATACAGATGATAACGTTGCTAAAGTTATACAAGTTAGAGAGAGGTATGAGCAACTTACTACTGATCTTGCCGGCATAACGGGTACGGATCCGCCGGATGAAACAAGGCGTGCCGCGTACCGATCCGACCTGGAGGGCATGCTGTCCGAATTGAGCACCAGTGAAAAAGCGCTCTACGACAGTCTTTTTGCTAGTGGGGTTCAGGTAGTAGAGGGCAGCATTTTAGATGATATAAAGGGGCTCTATACTGATAGTGGTGATAAATCTGCTGTTCCAGATGTTGTAAATTATATAAATGAAAAAATAAGCGGATATAAACTAACAAATCTTGACCAAAACTTCTTTAGACTAAAGAGACTTATGCTCCCCCCAGTTCAAGATGCTAGAATATCTAGTTGCATATCGGATAATGAAAAATTAGTTGCCAGGCCATTTTCGCACCCTCTTAGTCGTGTTATAAACGGTGAAGGAACGAGGTCCAGCCTATTAGAGACAGTGATAAGAATAAGGTTTGATAGGGCGAGTGGCACAGGGGCGTTTCTTGGCAGTAGCGCAACACAAGAAGTCGAAGGCAGTGCCAGGTCCTCAGGAGGCCTCTTGGGCTCTACTGTAGGGGCGAGTGGAGCGTCTGATGCGGCTGCGGTTGGCCTATCAAATGAATCTTTTGGCGCGCTGGAAGCTTTGTTAGTAGTCAGGCTTAGGGCCGCAGTACAGGCCTTTGCAAGAAAGTATAAGGAGGTTACAGAGGAGGTCATTATGCTTTTGACTGTTTCTGATATAGTTGTTGACTCTGGCCAGTCAGCAGCCGGGGAACTTAGGGCCAACGCGCCAGCCAAGCTGGGTCCCAATGAAGGCGTCGATGCGGCGGCTGTGGCTGATGCAAGAAAAATATATGAACAACAAAAATTATTAGAAGAGTCCGTACTTACTCTTTTTGGAGAAACAGATGCAATACCCGGTCTGTCGTCTACAGTTAGAAATACTGACAACGTATTGGATCTACAGGCAGGAACGGTAAGGAACTCTGGAATAACCAGAGGCCACCTGGTGTCTCCAATACTAGCTGTTGCAAGTTTGCCGTTAAAAACTATAAATAGCCGGTTGGCATCTTTGGAGACATCCGTTAGAGAGCAGTCTGGCGAGGTGGCCGATGCAATCGGAGGGTTACAAACAATTCTCGGACTTCCAAACGGGGTTGGAGCTTTAGACGTTGCAGTTTATACTTTGGCTCTTTTTACTATGCCCGAGGTAAACCTTCTTGGCCTGCTGGACCAAAAGTCCTTCGACCTCTTAATGAATGGTCCAAACAGATTATTGTATGCGGCAGCATTGGGCGGAGACACTAGGGCTATTAAGCCATCAACAACATCTTCAGTTAATACGCTTACTCAAATAGTTATAGATGGTTATGAGTTATTCAGAAAAGAGCTCGAAAAGGATGATTGATTAAAGCATATTTGCTACTAATATTTTATAATTATTTTGATTAGCCGAAAATATAAAACAAATAGGTTACTTTGGAGATATAATGTTTAAAATTCAACGACATGCTGATAATTACTTTTTTAAAAAGCTGGCCATTCCTGTGGCAGCGCCCGAATCGGGCGGTGCTGGAGGTGTAAACCCGGACACAGACCCTGCTGATACGGCAACTGGTGGCGATAATGAGCCCGTTATTATAGAGACGGAATCTATAGTTGGGCCGCATCAGCCGCCATCGGTTGTTGAAATTCCAATGGATCCTCCTGAGGGGGCAACTCTCAGTGTAAAGGTTCCGCTTGCTGATTCAGCATCTGGCTCAGGCGATGGCTTGGACAGCTCTGTGCAGGTGGGAGAGGGCAAAACTTTATATTTTAGAAGGCTTTATAGCGGTGGCCCTCTTGTTTGGGCAAATTTCGAGGGCGCGGCGGACACATCCTTTCCGCACCCGAAGGTATACTGGCTGCAGGACGGGCGCGCAGCTAAATTTGTAAAGATGCTTGGAGCGCACGACCATGAAAATCCACCAGATATTTCTGAATGCACCCAGCCAGCCTGCTCTAATTGGCGCGGAGTGACTGCAGCGGCGATTTCTATTGCGTGGTATCAGGATATGACTGCTGGTGGTGGAGAATTCGCATCGATGACAGGAGGGCCAGTTGGCGCAAGTCCTTCTGAAGTTAACGAGGAAGAGGCCGCTCCGGAAGAGGCTGCTACTGAGCTTGGGGTAATAGACACGCGTCCTGATCCTGACTCCGAGCAGGCTGCTGAACCATCCGAGCAGGCTGCTGTGGAGCCGAGCGAAGCATGGCTGAGGTATTTTAAAGGCCACAGAAGAATGATTGAGGGCCTTTATAAGAGAAGGGGCGAAGACCCGCCAGAGGGCAAGCTGGATGAGAAAGAGGAAGAGGCCAGAGCCGTGTGGAGTACCTGGGTAGAACATGCTGATGCATGGGGGATGTCCAACTCCTATGACGATTGGACTCAGTGGTATAAGGACCAGCACCTAGCAGAGGGTGGTGAAAAGTGGCAGCATGGCACGTGGTCAGATTCATTAAAGTATTATATGAGGCCAGAGCAGGCGATTGCAGTTATGTCTAATCCGCCACAAAGCTCTGATGCTTGGGACCATAATGGAAAAAAGGCCGGCATAATAAATGATCTGGTGTCTCTTGCAAATAATTTAGATATAAGGGGCTATAGAAAAGAGTCTAATCTTATAGACAGGGCCGTAATAAAAATGTCAAGGAAGGCTTGATTTGTGCTAATTTAATCTTTGATATTTCTATTATTTTAAGCAGATATTAGCGTATATAGGAAATATCAATTTGGTGCAGGTATGTCGTTTGATTTAAAAATAAAAAATGGAGATATAGCTATAGGCAGAGCTGGGGATATAGACATTGTCTTTGATAATGAGAAGCTAAAGCAGGATGTTGTAAAGATACTACTAACTGGCATTGGTGAAAATAAATTTCATAAATATTACGGAAGTGCGCTCGGCTCTCTGGATATTGGTGGAATTCCAGATCAAACAATTGTTGAGCAAGATATGACAATATCTGCAGAAGAAGCCGTTAGAAACCTCATGAGGCTCCAGGGCGCTCAGGGCAAGAAGCAGTTTTTAACACCAGGTGAGCAAATAATTGAGGTATTGGGCGTCGAAGCCATTAGGGACCAGGACGATCCGAGATCATATAATGTTTATGTATCATTGCTTACAAGAAAATTAACAAATATCACAGAATCAGTTGTGGTTAAAATAGCATAGGTGCATTCATGGCGTTATTTAGATCATTTAGTGAAATTGTAAACTCAATGATACAAAGGTTGAGGTTGGTTCAGCCAAATTTAGATACAAAGCCTGGTACTGTGTCTCGCGACCTATTTATAGATATACAGGCAGACCAGCTAGATAAGTTATATAAAGCAATATCTATAATATCAAGCAAGCAGTCCTTGGCCTCGGCCACTGGAAGAGACCTTGATAATTTAGCAAGAAATTTTACGGTTATAAGAAGAGGGGGGACACCCTCAAGCGGGCTTGCTGTGTTTACAACGTCTAGTTTGATTACAGACATTCCGATACCAAATGGGACAATTGTTAGTGCCAGAAATGGAGCGTCATTCAAAGTTATCGGAAGTCATCTTATGTCAGCATCCGAAAAAAATAGCTATGTTGCAACTGCAAATAAGATGAAGGGATCTTTGAACCTTTATGGAATAAATGACTCTTATGCTATAGAGGTTCCGGTCCAAGCCACAAGAGCTGGTGATTCTGGCAACATAGGAACGGGGCAGGTTATATCTAGTAATATAGCGTCAAGCTCATCAGAAATGAACATAACAAATATAGCGTCTTTTAATGGTGGAACAAATACCGAATCTGATGGGGCGTTTAAGGCTAGAATATTATCTGTATTTAGTGGATCTAATGTTGGAACATCTGCAGGATATAAAAATGCTGCGCTTAGTGTTACAGGGGCGGTTGATGCGCTGGTTGTTGAGCCAGGGAACACATTGATGCTTAGAGACGGAACAGAAACTATAGAGATAAACAATGGAAGCATGAGGATTATAAGCTCTGGAACGGGCGGAAAAGTTGATGTATATGTGCTAGGAAGGCTTCTTCAGGAGATGTCTGAATCATATATTTATACAGATCTGTCAGGTACGGGGGATTCGGCTGATGAAAGAAACGAGTACGTGCTTGGTCAGCGTGAGCTGGATGACACCCTAACATCCGATGAGAAGAGGCTGTATTCTTTAGCTAATAATATAATTCCGTTTCAGCCAGTGTCAGCAATAGCCTCATTGTCGGGAACAAAATCTGGAGTTTTTGCAGAAAAATCTACAGATGAGGATGGAAATGTTGCTGGAAATTACGAGCTTATCTATGATTTAAACGCTGAAACTGGCGGAAGCCCCTTTGGTATGGATAAAATACGCTGGATATCAAGCTCAAAGGATGTTTCTGGTGAAATCAAGATAAAGCAAGACCTAAATTCAATAGAGCCGTTGAGCTTTTCGGATATTACGCTTATTAAATCAGTATATAGAGACGTTCCTATATCTGAAGAAAATTCAAGCGTAAGTTCTGGGGATAGATCCATAATAAAACTTATTCATTATCCAGTAAAAAGTGTATCTCGTGTAAAAAACGAAACAACTGGTGAGGTATATTCTATAAAGTCTCAAAACATATCGTCAGATACCGGGCTTAATGATATCGGAGAGGTATCTATATCTGGCAAAACTCTTCCAACATCTTCAGATATTCTTTCCGTTGATTATACATGGAGACATTTCTATGATGGATTTATAAATTATAATGGTAATAGCGGGCAATCTTCATTTTCTGATGAGTCCATATCAGAAGCTATAGACTGGGGAGTGTCTGGGGGTATACAGGAAGAGACTTCGGTGCTTGAAAGATCAGATGACGGAGTAGAGTATAACTTCTCTACGAAACATGATATATCCAGGGTCGTCTCTGTTTATAAAAAAATGGCTCTAGATATAGAGGTTACACAGGAATATGTTGGAGATATTATCTTTTATGCAGCAGTGGTCCCCTCCACGCATGATGAGGTACTTAATGTTATATCCATAAAAAACAGCACGGGTGTTGAGGTTTATAACACAAAGAAGTCAAATGGGAGCTTTTCTTCCAGGGTTATATATTTTCCGGCCGACAGCATTGTCTCACTGGGTGAGACGGTATCTGTAAGTTTTAACAAAGTTGAGCTTTTTAATGTAGATGGGGGAGACGGCTCATATTTTAATAATATAACAACTCTTCCGTCGTCAGATATTTTGACCGGGCTAGAACTGCTAAGTACTGTAGATAGCATGTTTGAGTTAGAAGAAGATATATATATAAAGTATGTATCGAAAATATTGGAAATTTCTCCGATAAAGCAGATGACCTCGCTTCCTATAACAGGGTCTGGTACGTCGAACCTCCTCATGGACTCCGGCCTGTCGACTATTTCCGGCAGCATTCAGCCAGTTTCATATAATTTTAATGAATATTCAGCTCCCAGCTCTATTGAGAGATTTGCCCCAACAAGGATCTTGGCATCTGTTTTCGATACAAAAACCCATGGAAAGCTTAAAGTTTCCGGAACGGGGCTATACCGTATGGATATGGTGCTGGTTGCGGGAACATCAATGGACGGACTTCTTTTTGATATACAATCAGAGCTAGAAGGTATGTTTGATACAAGCGGCTGTACTGATGATATCGGCATAGCTAGAGTTGATCTGGTTGCGAAGCTAGACTCTGATGGGAACATAGAGGATGAGTATGATGTGCTTGGAACAAGTATAGCAAATAATGCATACGACTTTACGTCCTCTGTTGTTGATTCGTCACTTAAGTCATGCCACTTTATGCTTCCATCTACTGATAGTAACAACTCTATATCTGTAAGTAGCGGAACTGATGTTTTAATAAAAATTTTAGTATATAAAAATAATGACTTTGAGGACCTATACTTTAAGGGTGATCAAATACGTATCACAAACAAGATGTTTGTAAGAATAGACAGAGTGTCTGTTACTTCTGGATTCAGAAGTTCATCTGGTATACTTATTGGCTCAGTATCTCTTGTTCCGTTTAATCAGCCAGCAAGTGGTGATAGATATAGTGTTGATTATAGCTTTGTTGCCCCAAAAGAAGGTGAGCGGATTACTATAAATTACAATGTAAACACTGTTTTGGCGAATGTTACATCGTCAATAGAAGATACTAGACCAATAACTGCAGACGTGCTGGTCAAAGAAGCGGAGCAATTAGTCGTTGATGTCTCTGGGACCATACTTATAAATGAAGATGCGGAAAATAATTCTGATGCAATAAATGAAAACGTAATAAATGCAGTTGCAAACCTTCTAAATGCTGGATCATTAGGATCTACAATAGACTATTCTGATGTAGTATCTGTAGCGACTGCCGTTGACGGAGTTGATTCTATAAATATATCGCTATTTAACTATAGTGGAAATTCGGGAAGAAAATCATTTGTTAAGTCTCTTGATAACCAAACAATATCTGCTGGTATTATAACTTTTGAAGTAGTATCTAGATATAACTTCAGATTAACATAGGCTTAGCATGGCTTTAAGACCCGTATCATTTACAATACCGTCAACAACTCAGATTAGACTTGGCTTTTCAGAAGTTCTGTCCAAATCTATAACTATTGATAATTTTAAAATAACGTCTCTAAGTGGTGGAGCGGATGATTTAAAAATATTAGACATATTAATTGATGGAAAATCAGCATTAATAAGCACAAGGCCGCAGAGGGCTGGAAATTATTATTTGCTCCACCTAATGGATTCTGACGGCTCTTTGTTTTTAAGCAAGAAGGGCAGTCGACTCATAGATGATGATGTCTCCAGGGAGTTATTTTTTGTTGGCATTGATAAGATAAACCCAGTAAGAGACTCTCTTCTGTCTTCTGTTCCAAGTATATTTAATATAGAGAACTCAACACTTGGTAATGTTATTGGTGCGCAATCATCAGAAATTTATGAGGCGCACAAGTCAGCAGGAGAGTTGCTTAGTAACAACTTCATTTCACAGACCGTTTTCGATGAGGTTAGAATAAAGGGCCCCGGAGCAGGAGACCGCCTGGCGAATGAGTGTGTGTATGATGTAGTAAGAGTGTCTGATGTTCAAACCGGAGCAATGCCAAAGCCCGGGGTTATTGAGTTTGATTCTGACTCTGATGTGGCAAGAAGCTCTGGGTTTCCGGATGATCTCGTGTCATTGCAGCAGGTTTTGGTAGGCGGTGAGGAAATTTCTTTAGATAGCGAAAACAATAGTTTTTCTGGATATTTACTAAGCCTTAATAATAAGAATATAATAAAATTACTTTCATTAAAGATAATACAGGTGGGCGATGAAGAAGACTGCTTTGGCTCTATTGGTACAAAATATGATGTAGAAAGATACAAATACGGCCTATTGGATAATAGGTACGACTCTACATTTTGCTTTGAAAGATGTGATCTGGGCAGCAATCAAATACTTTTATCTGAATTTTCTGGGTTCCCAAGGCCAAAAACCGGGGATATAATCATACTAAGCTACTTGTATAGGGACACCTCTAGGTATATATTGGAAAGCGAAACGAGCGTGTATAGTATAGAGGAACAGGTTAACGAGCCAATTCCGTCAAACTCATCCAGGTTCTTTTTAAAGAATGCACCAATAGTTGATTCATCTGGAAGCGTAGCAACAAAGGGCGGAGTCATATTTAAATTCAGTGAGAATGATGAATCTTCTCCATATGAATTTTCTATAGAGCTGTCTTTTAACTCCGCTAGACTCCCATCGGGCCCGGGAGAGTATTCTGTAAACTATAATACAGGAGAGGTATTTTTATTCGGTCAAGACGAAGAGGCTCATGGAACAGGTTATAATTATTATGTTTCAACATATTTGTATAAAAAAGAATATGCGTCAAACTTGGATTACATATTAAATGATGACAATATTGTTGCTAACTCAACAAGAGGGCTGCTGAATGCTGACTCGATAATTGAATATAAGTATGACTCTGTATACAAAGAGGGGGAGGACTACTCTGCCGCATGTCATATAGAGGTTCTAAATGAAGAGGTTGGAAACAATCTAAAGTCTTCATTTAGTATAAAGACAAAAAGCTCGCCCGTTACAAACGCTTTTAGGATACTCAACCAAACTACGGGGGAGGTATATAACTATTTATATAGTATAGAGGACGAGGTTTTCTTCTCGGGGAACGTAGCACCTGTTATTGCTCAGAGTTATGAAGAGATGGCGGAGTTCACCGATGTTAGAGGTGAGGAGCTCAATGTTGTTGGGGAGTTTATATCGCCAACATTCAAAGTTCAAATTAGATCCAACTCTTCAAATAGTGGTATAGAGTTTGATCCCCCAATACCAGCAGAATTTTTAGATCAAAACTCGAATTCTTACTTTTTAAGAGACAGCTCTGGTGATGATGTAGATGATTTGCTAATCAGATATTTTGGAGATCAAGATTCCAATGGAATGATAAGCTCTTTTGGAATTAGCAGCACTGCAGCCCCTCCGTCAAAAAATGTAGATGTTTCAATCGGTGTTAGGTGCTTTGTTATAAATTTAGAAAATAATTATATACTTAATAAAACTATAGATGCTCTGGGCGCAGTTTCAAATTCATCATTTCATCCAAAGGATGATTTACTGTTTAAAAATGAGAAGTTTTTTGAAGACGTTTATTATTCTGCAGAGCTAACAGAAACATCTTTGGGCGGCCTAAGTGTGGCATTATCTGATGTAAATGATGATGCAATATATGACAACTTATCTAGAATAAGGCGCGTTGGCGATTATGTTGTTGATTATAGAAACGGGTCTGTATACCTGGGCGTTTCTCCAAGACAAGACTATTCTGTTGGATACGCTAATTATAACGATGCTAGAATATTGGCCAGAAATAAAAACATACTTACTGTGACAAATGCATCGAAAAAGCTTACTGCTGCTGATGATAACAATATTTCATCGGTTGTGTACGAAAACATATCCAATGACACATCTTATGCGAAGGTGTTAGATATCGACAATACAATGGCCATATTCGATGGGGAGATGCAGGCATACGATGAAAGTGGCGCTTTGAAACTATGCTGCGTTGTTCTTGATGACTACACCGTTATCGTCCCAAACAGCATAGGCAATCTTCGTGGAATATACAAGCTGGCAGATTTATTTGGTGCAAATATTTACTCAACAGATGAATCGCTGAGAATTCACGAGTCTAGCGCGTCATCTTTGAGTGAGCAAGTAATATACGAAGGAAAAAACTTATTTGTTCCAAGCAGCGTTGTGTCAAATAATAACGCAATAGACCTTAAAAAGACAGTTGCAAAAAGAGCCTATCTTGGCGATAGCGGTTTTTTTGAAGTGTCCATAAAAGATGAGGACGTAGACTCAATTTATAGTATATCATTATCTAAAGATGATTCTATTCTTTTTGATGATAAGCTAAATATTGCAAAAGCAGAGGGCATTAATGTGGTCAATGTTGAGTCTAGCGCAGACTCTTCGGTTGTAAGCATCCAAGCAGGAATTTTTATTGAAGATATAGATGTCGACGAAGACTTCTTATTAGACGCTTCTGGCGCTAGATTTAGAATATTATCAGTTGATAGCGTTATGTCCACAGTAACAGTGGGCTCTCCTGCGGAAAATAATGTTGAGGCATTATTTCCGGATTTAGATTTCTTAGGTCAGTCAAGTATTGTTGTAAAGCCGACTGTGGATATTGATGATGATGGCATAAGAATATTTATACCTGGCGACACCCCAATAAATAATGGCGAGCTCTTGAGTGTGGTTTACAAGCCGTCTTGGGTCCCGGAGATTGGAACGGCACTTGCGGTAGACTATAGGAGTGGTGCCATTTATATAGACTATACATATGTTAAAGATGATGTTCTAATTTCATATGAATATGGCGATAATACAATAGATTGGGATATTAGCGACTCTATAAATGAAGGTGACGCGTACTACGTAACTTATAAATATGGGGCGCTAAGAGACGCCCTTAGAAATAATTTTGGAGTATTGACCGACATTCCATTTTTTACAAACTTTCCATTAACTATAGATAGAGAGCTTTATAGGAGCGCAATACTTGGAGTTCTTCAGGCATTTCCAAAAGGCCCAACGACCCCCTCTTTCGAGGGACTTGTCAGTGCGTTTACCGAAATAAACCCCAATATTGACGAGTCGATTTTCGGCAAGTGGATCCTAGGGAGAGACTACTTAACCCCAGAGAGCGTGAGGTACTCTGGGAATCTAGAGTTTTCTGGAGGGAGGTTTGAAGACGGCCTGATGTTCAATGATGATAACACGGTCGTAATACCGTCTATTTCAAATTTAGGCCTTGAAGAAGGCACTCTTAGTGCCTGGGTGAGGCCTGGATGGTCTGGCATAGAAAACGACGCAAGAATAACTTTTAATATAAAAAATATTGGAGAAAAGGAGTTTTTATATTATAAGTATGGCGATATATTTGACAGCCTGAATGACTTTAAAACTATTTTATCACTAGATTCTATTGGGGGTACAGATTCAACCGGAAGCTCGCTTAATATATTTAATTACAGATCTAATGAAGACGATGTTTCAACTGGAGTATTTGCAATAACAAAGGAGGAGGCAGGTCTTGACCTGTCGACAAAGCTTGACTTTGAAGTGAATATGAAGGTTAATTCAGCGCTACAAAACCTTAGTGGGTTTGAAACAAAGGACTTGGATTACTTTTTTAACAGGATTAATAGTGAAGGCGGATTGCCACTTTTATCGCCGGCTATGTTTTCTGTTGGCGATAAGAACAGGCTTATGTGCTTTTCGTTTGAGTTGCCGGCCCTTATTAATAAGGGGCACGGAGCAATATTGGAGTTAGAGCCGGCTGAAGATGGGGTTGAATATGTAGAGCTTCCGTCTTATGACGGCCTACATGTGACAAGAAGGTTTTCGGCCAATATATCTGATGACATAGAAATTTTAGAAAAATTTGGCACACACACCATAAGCATAAGCTTTGATGGCCTCCTGGATCTGTCAGACTTCAAAGTTATTAACAATGTTATCGACGATACTCCTAAAGTATTTCAAATTGTAGATTCTTCTGGAAATATATATCAAGCAAATGCATTTATAGGAGTTGATGAGGTTGTTGTTTATGATCATATACCAGATTATGCATCTGGCATTGTTGTAAACAGGCTTCCGGATAACCTTCCGAATGCATCTGCTGCTGGTTATGAAGTTATAAACGCAATCCTTCCCGATGGGAACATACGAATTGTTTTTAAGTCCATTGCAATATTCTGCAACTCCTTAGAAGCAACTTTGTCAGAGTATGGATCGGCATTCTTTTTGGACTCGGGCCTCACCCCGTATGATGGAAGGCCATGGATAGTTGACTGGTCTGAGTATGTAAATATATCCGGCACAAGAGATCCTGCTAGCAATGTATTAACAATGAAAATTAATGACTCCGAGAGCTCAATGTTTTATACAGATCTTATAGATATATCATGTGACTCTATAAAAGATCATATAGGTCCTCTTTTGGATAATAAAGTAAAAATTGATATAAATACTGACGAAACAAATGTAGATGATTTAAAAGATAAGATTGTAATAGGCTGTCTAGATAAATACATGTATTCTAATATATCTGTTAATAAAATTCTTTATACCTTTTATAACAGATATGATGAGTCAGATATATATATAGGAAAGAACTCTTATAATCCTTCAAACTCCCAAAGGCCTATAATTTCTGGAGAGATAACATTTTCTGTTCATAAAGATGATTGCAAAACTCCAATTGGCATGCCAAATAATATCGATCGCGACGAGGGAATCTTTATATGGTACGACGATTTATGTGAATCTCCATTATCTGATGGAAAGGGTAAGTGGTTTATTAGGACAAGAGCAAATAATAACCTGCTGCTCCCAATAGGCGTTTCTGAGGCTGGTTCTGGTGGAATCTCTTCTATAGTTGAACTGGCTGGAGCAAGAGCGTCTGCTGATATAATTATGGACCAGCCGGGTGATTTGCCACAGGCGTCAATCCGAATTCTTGCAAATGAGGCTGGGGAATTTGCAAACTTGTGGACGACGAATATTTCTGAAAAAAGCGAGTATTCGTTTCCGGTTATAAATATACCTGAGAAGTTCAAGGTATTCAAAGATGCAGGCCTCTCTAAATATGCAAACATATTCAACATTCATATATTTGCAACAAAAGATGTGTCTGATTCAAAAATAGAACATGCTTCAAATGTTCTTGCAAAATATTTAGACAACAATGAAGACGGCATTGTGGATAATTTTGACATACTGGAAACTCTCACCAGAAGAGACGCGTTTATCTTGATGACAAATGATGAAGATGACCTATACGAAAATGTGTTTCCCGAGGTATTTGAAGAAAGTGGCTATTTCTCATATGTTTTGTTATATGACATAGAAACAAATCCAGCTGCAGATGGGCATCATGATTTATTTGACGCATCTTTAGAGGAGATCTTCCACCTAATTACTCAGTTTGGATATTCTGTTGCATATCCTGATGTTTTTGGGGAGTATACTGGCACAAAGATAGCTAATTATATGGATAATGCGCGAGGCGGGCGCTTCTTAGACGTTCCCGGCCATTACCCGGAGTCTTCTTGGTATCATTATTATGATGATACGTGTGACTATAGCTGCCAAATAACCGAATATTTCTATTGGGCCATGACATCAATTCTTGGGATCCAAGAAGGTCGCTGCGATGAAATATATTATGAGTGGGAGCCGTGCACGAAAGAGCTTGTTAAGACAACTGATCCAGATATATATAGCCTGCTCACAAATTCCAAATATTCTCTTCCAACTGTTGCTCCAGATGGTTCATATAGCCCGCTTTCAAAGCAAAACTGCAGCTCTTCTTGGGACAGTTCTGGCAAATCACTGTATATAACATATGATAATAAAAAAACTACACCAAATAACTTGATTGAAGCGATAAACTCTAATGAGTCGGTATTTGAGATTCTTAGTGCAAGCTTGTTATATGATTTATCTGGCGGGTTAGGCAACAATGTAATAAGCGATATCATAAGCTCTCCAATATTCTCAGGCGGCGCAGACCCCGATTTTTCCATTAGCCATGATGATTTAAGCCATATAGAAATGATTTTTGGAAGAAAATCTATTTGCAGCGTAGTCTCTGGTGAGATAACCACAGACGGAGAGTTTTCATCGGTTGTTAAATCTCGTGACACAGAAGAGAGCGGCTGCTGTACTGGATTAATATGTGAAGATATTTACAGGTATTGCGGCGGCGGCGACCTAGATGTATATGGCTGGACTAGAGTTTCTGATAGTGATTCTGATACTATAAATGTTCTAAACTTAGGAAGAGACACCGAGAGGGTGCCTTGGGTTAAATCAGGAGAGTTTTCAACAGGGCAGTCTGGCGGTATATACAGGATGAGCGAGCCAACTGACGCTTCGTCATATATATACACTAAGTTGCCATGTTATGGCGGAAGCGAAGAGGCTGTTGTGTCAATGAGGGTTTCTTCGCTTGACTTTTCAGTTGCCAGCGGCTCTTCTGGTAGCTTTTCTGGCGCCGTATCTGGAGTTTTTACCGGAATAACTCCAATGCATATAAATGACGATAGTGTTAATATAAAGATATCACTGGGCATTGGAAATGGTGGCGAAAGACTTGTCTTGATTATAGATGATGAGCTAAAGTCCATAATTGATGTAATATCTTTTAATTGGGACGATGGCATTTTTCATGAATATAAAGTAATCAGACTCATAGAGGATGGCACTGATACCATATCGTTTTATATTGATGATTCAATTTTTGGGAAAATACTTGTAGATGATTTTGAGAATCCAACAATAAATACATGTGATGTATTAAAAGATCCATATTTTGCCATATATCTTTTAGACGGGACTCTTGTCGATGCTGATATATTTAATTCTGAAAATGATAGCAGCATTATAGATGTAAATTATATATTTTATAGCGGGGTCCTTATCGATGGCTTGCCAGAGGTAGATGATGAAGATATTTTAATATCAACAGATAACTCAATTAGGTTTTCATTTGTTAAAGACTGTGAGGAGACGTGCCTGGATGATGAAGAACATGACGGATACGATGGATACGATGGATACGATGGATACGAAGAACATGACGGATACGATGGATATTTAGATGAGGGCGTAATCCATGATATAGATCAAATATGCTTTTCTTCGGATAGGTTCAGATATATAGTTGATACGGGCGTTGAGGGATTTGACAGCAGGCTGTCTCTGTTTAAGGACGGCAAGGGGTTTCTGAACTTTAGGATATATGATAACTCAAAATCCATAAGTGATGAGGTTGGGTTTTTTAATATAGCAACAAATATAAAAGACTTTGTTGCGGGAGATTTGCATCATGTTGCTGCAAGCTGGAAGCTTAATACGATTGACGAATCAGATGAGATGCATATATTTTTAGATGGCCAAGAGGCTCCCAATATATTCAAGTTTGGTGGCCCTGCACGCGTTACTCTTAATGATAAATTTTCTGATGTTAGCAAGGAATCGCTTCACAGCTTTTTAGTTGACGATATATCATTCAGCGATCTTTTTACAGATGGAAGAATCTCTGCTCGGAGCACAATACTTATATCAGATCAGGCATCGTTTTCTGACGATATGATTGGAAGGTCTGTTATAATAGAGTCTTCAGCTATCGCTCCGACTCTGGTAGGAAGAAGCTTTGTTATTGGATCTGTAAACGAGAATCAGGCATCACTGCTTGATAGTAGCTCACTTATTCCGGTTGTATTTGACACATCTGCTTCTGATATTTCGTTTAAATTTCCACCAATTGCTGGGGAGAAGAGTGGCATACTAACAGACTTGAAAAATGATCGATTTGTTATAATGAGAACCGATTGTGATTACGATAAAGAGGAGTTTGGTGGCACACTGTATAGTGTTGAAAATGGAGAAATAAAAGTTCATTCCAAAGATAATATAATAAACTCAAAATTTAGAGCCAATGTTGATTCGAGAATAATAGAGTTTGTTGGGATGGACGAAGACGACTGTGTCGACACTAGCTCTGTTAAGTTCACAGATATAGATGTTCATATAGAAACTTTCGGCTTGATGTTCAGAAGGGTTAATGAGGTTGTAGACCTATCAAGCTCGTCTTATAATTCTTCTTCAATACCATGGTTACCAGTTGGCGGAGAGACTTTGACGGACAGTTCAGAGGCGGGCCTTAGCGTGATTATGACATCAGGACCAGAGCCAGTTTCTCTATCTGATGTTAAAATACGAAGAATACTTCTTGGGCGAACAGCAGTGGACTTGCTCCCGGAATTTTCACCAGAAGATTTAAGGTTCTATAGCGATTTTGATATTAGCATGGATAATGAACCTCATAGGCATTTTTTAATATCCGAAGTTGGCGAAACTCACAAGAATAACCGTGGAAGGTATATATCAGTAGAGTTTGACTCTGATAATGTTGATTATTGTGACGAGTGTCACTTCGAACATGATGGATATGATTCGATTGACGGATATGCAGATGGATATGCCGAACCAATTTGTAATTATATAATTGTATACGGAACGACCATCGATGGAAGTGATCATGAGATATTCTATGTAAATAGAAATGGAAGATTTAGCGGAAAGAAACTATTTACATCTATAGATAGTGTAACAGGCTCTTTTGTTATAATTGATCCAGATTATTTTGAGCTTGGCGTGTTGAGCATAGTTGAGTCTGATTACATTACTAAGTCTAACAACAGTGGTTCTTTTGCGGACATAACTAATTTTTACAATGGAACATTCGTAATATCCGAAGCAGGTTCTGGTAGCACTTACCCGTTTGAATTGCATCCGGGGCTATATTCAATTGATTATCCTGCAGATTTAAAAGTAACGATACCTATTGCTGGCCATGATTTATATATAGGTTCTGATATATATGGCAAGAACCAATTTGGTGGAGTTATAGACGAATTCAGAATAATATCAGAAATGTCTAGTGATACAAGAATTACAGAGTCAGACACATCTGGAACAAGAAGTGTTACAAATGACTTTAATATGTCAGTTCCATTTTGTGTTGATGAGCAAACACTTTCTTTGATTCACTTTGATAATCCAATAGAGCATCAGGCTAGAAGGCTTAGAAACACTGAGTTTTTAAATGAGGATGACAACTACAAACATCGCTTAACTGTAGAGCAAAGAGAGCTTCTTTTGCAGTATATAAATAACGAGTCTTTGTTTGTATCAAAAATGGTCTCTATGGACTTTTCAGAAGGAGAGGCGATAAAGACTTATTATGAGTCACATAAAGCTGATGGAGGGCCAATAATAAATTATGGTGATTTTTATCCAAAGTATGATAATGCTGTTTTGAGCACAAATAGCGTTAATGATAACTTTGGGCTATCTGGTGTTTTTAGAGATGGAACGTCTATAGTTTGCGATAATCGTGATGGAAAATTTAGAAAAGATGGCGGCACAATAGAGTTTTGGATTAGCCCAATTATTGACACAAAAAATGATTATTCTAATCGATATTATTTAGATGTACATGCGGTATCAAGGATAAGGGTTATGTCTGAGTCCCCGTCTATAATCAAGTTGCCAAACTCTGCAAGTGAAATTGTTAGCATTCGTCTTTTGGAGAATACTAAAGAATTTTCAAACTTATATTCTCAAACTGAAATAGACAATATCTTGTTTGACAGCATATACCGCAGCAAAATAACCAACCGCCTGGCTGGCGGCTCCGGGGTAAACAAAGACTTCTCTGCCGGGTGCTCACTGTCTGCGGATGGCAGAACTGTTAGGCTTCTAGACAGCTTGCCGTCTGCCGAGGTTGATGTTGTCGTAACATATATTCCAAGGGCGTCTTCTGGCGATAGAGTCTCTGTGTTTAAGAATGAAAGAAGCCAGGTTGTGTTTTCAATAACAGCGAATGGCATAGACAATGTTGTTACAAAAGATGTGGATTGGAAGAGAAATACTTGGCATAGAATAGTCTGCACATATAATGCTAATTCTTCTTCAGACTGGATGAGAATAGTTGTTGATGGCGTGGAAGGTGGCTCTATACGGTATGGAGAGGGAATCCTATATGGTGACGGACTTGTTTATGGCCAGATAATGGCAAATACCAGTGCATCATCTTATATAAAGCATAATATAAAAATTTCAGATGACTTTAGGTTAATATCTGTGGGATCGGATTCTTATGGGAATAATTCAGCAAAATCTAGAATGGATAACATAAGATTCAGCAGGATTATCAGGGATCTTCCGAAAGATTCCTCCGGCTTAGTGTCAGATCCCAATTATTCTAGTAATACTAACTCTATACTTCCAGTTGGGGAAGATGACGCTTCAACATTTTTATTGGATTTCGGGGGAGCATTGGGCAAGACAGAGAATTTCGCAACCGTTATAGACCCAAAATATGGAATATTTGATTTTACCGTTGAGGTTGTAGATGAGTTTAATAAAGTAATTGGAATTAATGATGGAGAAATTGAGGATTTAATAGTAAAATTAATAAATAAACTTAAGCCTGCACATTCAAACGCACTTGTAAAATTCACTAATAAACATTGCTAAATGCTCTATTAATAATAATGAGTGTACCGAAGTCATATGGCACAAATACAATAATTTTGCTTAGGAGAGTTAATGTCTGAAGAGAAACCACGTGGCCTAATTTCTAGGGTAAACTTTTTTGACGGACAGAGAGTTACAGAAGTAGACCTAGACGATGAGCAGGCTTATAATAGGAGTGTTAGCTCAAACCTTGTTTTGGACTTTCATGGCAGTGGTGTTTTAAACGAAGCTCCGTTTGGAACCAGCGTCTTATTAGACACTAGGGTTCCTGGAAATTATGTGGCTGATGATGATTCAAATGAATCAAAAGAAACAGTAGAGGCTGGGTTTTATGACGGACAGGTTATACATTTAGATGTACAGCCAAGCGACTCGATTCGTGGGAATAGGCTGGAGTTAGAGCTAATAGATGCTGATGTATATGGCAGAAAAAACGTTACAGTATTAATACTCGGAAGGGCCTTCGACGGCATCAACAACGAAGGAGAGCTTGTAGCAGAGTTTGTAAACTTTAAAGAAAACTCAACAAAGCTAACTAGCCACTATTATATATCAGTCATTGGAATATTATTTAATAATTTTTCCGGAGGCTCTGGAAAGACAGAGGTGTTATCTTCTGCAGATAGCTTAGACCTAATATCGGAAAATAGCGGCGGCCTTATTGTAAGGGAGGCTGGGCCACTGGTCGTCTTTCCCAAGTCTGATATCGCCAAACAAATAGAGTCTCCAAATATATATTTAAAAAACTTTATAACATCAAGCATAGATAATAGCGTTGAAGATGAAATAAGAAATGCCTTTGGAGCTAGTATAAGCTTTGGAGATTTATATTTCGAATTGGAATCTAGTACGCAGATCAGGTTTGATAAAGATGGCGACACCTCTGTGGGGTATGGCCAAAAATTTCTTGCAAAGTCTGACAATATCCAAAGAGTTGATATTTTATTATCTGTAGAAAAAGACGATGATGCGGAGCTGGGTCACGAGTTTGACTTCTCTGGAGACATTGTTATTTCAATTCATAAATTATCTACAGATACATCATGTCCCACCGATGTTATACCAGACAACCTTATAGATTTTGATCCAGAATTCAGCGCAGAGGTTGAGATGGCCTTCGGGCAAGAGGACTTGGAGGGCCTTGGACATAAGCTCACCGATGAGCCGCAGATGGTTAGCTTTAATTTCTCGGGGACACTCATTGCCGACCCGAATATTGAGCCGACAGTGGATATAAATAAATATTATGCGATAATGATCAGCAGGCGTGGAGACAACAGGGTTGGCTCCGTATTGTTAGAGAGAGGGTATGATAAGGCGCTTAGAAAAGCTAACAACGGCCAGGTCGCAACAATTGTTGAGAGGTTTGCAGCGCAACAAAGTCGGTTTGTCGAATTTGATCCAACAACCAAAAGGTATATTGATGACCCGGACTCTTCTTTGTGGTTCGTCATACATTCAGACGCAATAGAGGTTACCCACGGAACTGCATATTCTGATGATGGATTCTCCATAACTGTTCCAAAGACAGAGGAGTTCGTAGGCGGAACAGAGGTGTCTTTGTTTCTGGACTCAATACCGCTTGCAGATGTCGGTGAGGGCACGGAGAACTTTGTTATCCTGGCCGGCTCAAATAAATTTATGGATCCAGATGTTCATCCAAGAACCGGAAACTTTGTTTTTTCAAGAATATTAGACTTTCCTGCGGTTTCTGTAAGCACATCTCATGAGTTAGATGATTTATTGGACGATACATATCCAATATTGTTATCAAATGTTATAGATACAAACGTAAGAGACGCACAAGACATCTTGGGTGAGTTTAACCACCCGGGGCTAATTGTTCGAGATAAAGCATATTTTATTGAGCCAAGCTCTGAAATGCTAAATTCTAATCTTGTTGATAGAATTATAACTCCAGATATAAACTGCCAATGTGCTTCAAGGTACCGAATCGCCAAGACCAAATGTTATGATATTATGGCCGGTGACTTCGATGGCGATGGCGAGATAACTAATTCTGATATCCTATCGTTAATAAATCTAGTTGGCCATACTATAAACTCATCTGTTACAGAGTCAGACCTCATATCTGGAGATATAAGCGTATTGGACTTTTATAGGGCGGATCTAAATCTTGATGAAACTATAGATGGTTTCGATATAAACCTAATAGAAGACGCAGTAGACGGATACATTAATTTTACCGCTAATGAAAAAATTAGAATTCTTGAGATCACACTAGAAAATATATTAGAAGAGGATGATTTTGGAGAAGTTCTGACAACTACCGACTTGTCTGGGGAGACGACATCGGGAGCTAATATACTTGGATTTGTATGTGAAGATGAAAGACAGGCTCGGGTAATTAGAGCAGGAGATACTGTAACAATAGAGGATACCCTTGATGCTGGAAGTTACATAATAGAAACCAGAGAGGTGGAACTAGACGGAGTAACAGTTTCTTTGACGGTGGTAAATGCTAATGGGGACGGCGTATCCTTTGTTGGCTCGGCGTCGTTTAATGTCTCCGTTACAAGCGGCTCTGCAGTAAATACTTATGCAGATAATATAAACCTGGCCTCTGTCCCATATGAGAAAACAGAGTTTTCTATATCATATATAGATGCGCCATTCCAAGAGAGATTCATACGGGCCTGTGACCTAAGGAGATTCGTAGAGACCACCTTTATAGAAGAGGGCGGGGTTGACCCGTGCGAATGCCTGCCGGATGACTGCGATGATCCAGGGCCGTGTCTCCCTGAATATAAAAATCAATATGTTATTCCAAATGATTTATATATCCCGAATGGTGAAATATACTCAGAGCCAGGCATTCCATATCATGGTGACATCGAATATGCAAATATAATAATGCCCCTTCCTCCTGGATCTATGCAGGACTGTTCGATAAATCTTTATGAAACCTTTGTCAGCTCGTCTGATGGTTCTTGTAAAACGAGCGCAGGATACCCAGTAATGAAATATTCTGACGGAACATATGTTGGATGTGAAGATGATGGGCTGGACACGGATATCACCAAAGGCAGAGTTAAGTTTAGCAGAGCGATTGCGAGTCTGTATGTCGACTCTCTTATAGATGGTTACTCTATTGATGCGGAAGCGGCGGATAGTTCTTTGGCATATGCAGAAGAAATGATATACGAGAGCTTTAAAAAGTATAACTACAATTTTTTCTCTGATTGGGCAATCAGCCCGATGAGCTCTTCTATAAGCTCTATATCTAATCCGGCCGGAACAAACCAGCCTGCTATATTTGAATTGGTTACAATATCTGATTCGTCCGAACGCGTCGGAAGGCTTGATAGCCCGCTTGAGGCTCGTGATTTTAGCGGCGACTTTATAGTTGATTTTTCGGCATACAGAAGTGTGTGGCCAGAGGCATCGCTAACATCCGGGGAGATTTTTTCTGGCGGCGTTTTTGAAGTTGAAAATGATGATGGATCATCAGCAATACTTTATCTTGGCTGGAAACAGGCCGGCTCTAATGACATAGTTCTTAATTATCGTGGAGAACTATATAATTCAGTAGGTGCTTTGGAGAGTACGTTTGACTATAGCGAAGAGGCAGATGATTCGATCGGGGATTATGTTAATTTTAGACTTAGAAGAACAAACGATGTATTTACTGCGATGTACGTAATTCCATCAAAAGTGGATCTGCTTGAAAATCCAACTCAGCAATACATTAGAATTGGAGAGAACCCGGAAAGACATCCCGGGATGGGCGGTGTTAGCTTTAGTTTCGAAATATCTCAAGATAACTCGCCAGTCATTGGGCTTTCTTTTTCAACGAAGCTTGTATATTTTGAGTTAAATAGCGAGTATGAAGCAGAGTCCATATCGGAAGGTGATGATATAACTGTGGGGAGAGACGCATCTACTCATGAGTCGTCCAGCCTTGCTATAAACTTTCCACTAAATTTTACCGAAAGAACTCAAATCACGTCTGCAAAGATGATTCTTACTGCTACATCTTCATTTGACACAACAGATACTTATAGTGTGACGCCAATTGATGTTATAGACGCTGATAATTTAAGCACAATATATAATTACCCGCTTGGAACTGAGTCGTCATACATAGTCGGGTTTACTCCCAATACTGTTATAGAGGGCGAAGAGATGGAGGTTGACATAACCCTTCCCGTTCTTGGATTTTTAGCAGTAACGGGACATCTGCCGGGGTATATGAAAGCGCTTTTGATAGAGCCATCGGATACAGCAGATTCGTCGATCTCATTTGATAGCAATATAATAATTAACATTGAGTACATAGATTTAACAACCGGAGTTATATTCCAGGTCGGCATGAATCTTGATAGCAGTACTGGAATTGCAACTTTCAATACAAGAAATATTTTATATGACGCAATGATATTAGAGAATAGAACCGTAATTAACTTTGGTGTATATTTGAAGAAATCTGGATTTATAAACGATGACGTATCAGTAAGCATTAATGATCTAGATAGAATTGGTATTGGAAGTTGCACAGACGAAGATATACTAGATGAAGAGGAGTGCTACTTCATAGCAGGCTCTACTGCCACTGGAACATTCGTAGAGGGTCCATTCCCATGTAGCTTCCACCTACCTCCCATTTCGGAGTCTCCAATAACGTCAGAGCAGGCTCAGGCGCAGATTTCTGGCTCTGCTAGTCAGGCAACCTCTACAACGACGACTACGAGTGCCACCAGTACCACTAGTGCCACTAGCACTACTGCAAGTGCAACGCAATATTTGCATGGCAAGTGGAAGCTTACGAATCATGAATCTTATATGGCCGGAGTGCCATCGCCCCTTGTTGTAAATACCATGCTATCGGTGGATGAGAACCTTGGGACTTTCTTTGAGGATTTCCAATCGGCGCTTGATGGAGTGTGTCACTATACTGGATCGGTAGAGGCTCCAATTGATATAACTTATGGAACAGTTGGCGCTGTTGTTGTTGACGGTGCGTTCAAACACGACTCTGCGGCTCAGACCCTCGGAACTGATGGTGTGCCCCTAAATTGTCATGCGGCCACTGCCATTGGAATTTGGGTTCTGTCTGCAGACGGCAGCCCATTCGCAGATCCTGGCGTAGACTTTGAAGTTGATATAAGCGTATCTCCACATCAGCTTACGATAACCACCCAGGGCGTTCCAGATATGGCTACCGGCATATACAACAGGCTTATCTACACGAAGGAGAGCGACACCCCAGACGTTAGGGACTGATTTCGTAATTTAGCGCAAAAGAACGTTCATTTTGTGGTAAGATAATATCACGCGCAGCCTGTGTTGTGCGTGATATATTTTTCTCGGAATAAAGTTTTTAGAATATGAGCAGTTACAAAGTAAGAATGCATACGATGCTAGGAACCTCGCATAGCTGGGCCATAACGATGAGGGGTTTTGCCGGCGGCTTCTTAAACGGTGGGCATAATTTATATTTGAAAACTACGAATGGCACAGATGATATACCTTTGCCAATGCAAAAGCACATGGGGGAGGATTTTGGGGCGGCAGATATTGACTTTTGCTATACCCTCCCCAAGAATTTCAGAAGGCGCTTTTTAAAAGGCAGCAAGATGCGGGCGGCAATTTATAATTATGAGACAAACATAGTTCCATTTGGATGGAAAGAGATACGAAACAATATAGATTTTATATTGCCATCAAGCAACTTTTGTAGAGATATTTTCATTAAAAATGGGTGGCCAGAGGAAAGGTGTGTGGTGGTTCCCCTTGGCATAAACTTAAATGATTTTAAAGATAATAGAGTCTGCAAGCTAAATACCAAAAAATCATTTAAGTTTTTAAATATATCAATACCACATTATAGAAAAAACATATTTGGCCTACTTAGAGCATATTACTCTGCATTTTCTGACGATGATGATGTCTGCTTAGTGCTCAAAACGAGCCTGTCTAGCCCGAAGTATAAGTTTGAGTGTGATGTTAGAAGCGAAATAGTAAAAGCGCAGAAGAAGTTTCGCGGCAAAAAACTTCCACAGGTCGAGGTTGTTACGAAAAACTTTTTAAGCATGGTTCCCCTGTACAATTCATGTGATGTCTTAGTAAGTGCGTCATCAGCAGAGGGATTCGGACTTCCATTTTTAGAAGCTATGGCTGCTAAAAAGATAGTAATAGCGCCAAGGTGCACTGGGCAGCTTGATTTTTTAGACGACGAGAATTCCCTTCTTGTTGACGTTTCAAAAATCCGAGCAGATTCTCGACATCAATACTGGAGGCCGTCAAAGGGGGCGGAAACATATGATGTAAGTATCGACAACTTATCAGAAAGGATGCTCGAATCTTATAATAATTATAGTATTATTAAGAATAAGTTTTATAAAAAAATGGAAGATACCGCAAGCTTGTTTTCTTGGGAGTCATCTTCAAAAAAGGTAGTTTCTCTTTATGAAAGTATTTGATTCAAAATTAGACACCGACTGGCTCGGACATTCGTTCTCTATTGATAAGAGAACGAATAGAATAGCTATGAGCAAGGGCTCAAGTATATCTAGGCATTTTAATAAAAACTCTAATAATTATATTATAAAATTATATGGAAAGCGCCGCACTGGGCGAGGGGAGTTATTTGTAGAAGTTCTCTCTGGTAAAGAGCGGATTATGTTAAAAAAACTAAAGCTTAAAACTTCTGCTTCTGAAAGTACAATAAAATTTTCTTGTGACATCACAAACAGAGATTTGCTTATAAATATATATAGAGACAAAACTTCTGTCGGCACTATAGAGCTAGATCGAGTTATTATATCTGATGATAATAGTTTTGAAAACAAGTTAATTAGAGCTAGAAAAAGCAATCAATTAAGCGAAAGAGAGGGCGCTGAGCTTGATTACAAAGAAGAGGTCATGGGCTTAGTTAAAATTTTTGGCAAAAGACGAATTGCGTTTGTTGTTCCATATGGAATTTATGGGGGTGCAGAGGTATATATTAAAAATATATTAGAAAATATAAATAAAGATATTTTTTCATGCTCTGTATTAATGTTGAGAAAAAACATTATAAAACATATGGTTGAAGAGAAGAGTATTAAATGGGAGTATCTCCCTACAGAGGAGATGCTTAGCTCTCACCTTCTCGCAAACTCTTATGATTATTTGGTATATTATAACAGCCGCGCTTTATATAGCCGGCTAAGTGCGCTTGCATCCTCTGGAGAGATAAAATCAGATTTGTATGAGATATATCATAGTAATTTTAAATGGTCAGATTCTTTATCTTCTGTAAACAGCAGGTCAGATTATGTGTCAGGCATATTTGCCATATCTAATAATTTGGCAAACAATATAAATTTTTCTGGGTTCAGAAAAACACTTCCAGTCGGAATTGACATAGCCAAGTTCTCTAAAGGCGAAAAACTACATTCTTTTAGAGATGTTTTTAAAAATAACAATAAAATAATCGGAGTTGTCTCCCGGCTGTCTATTGAAAAGTCAGTCAACTATGTGGTTGATCTGGCAAAAAATATGAAGTACTTTAATTTTGTGGTTCTTGGCGACGGGCCGCAAAGAAAGAGCTTGTTGGAGGCTGCGTCTGGCGCAGACAACGTGCACTTTCATGGATTTGTTAGAGATACGCACAAATATTATAATGAATTTGACGCCTTTATATGTCCGTCAAGATGCGATGAGGGAACGCCCATATCTATTTTAGAAGCTATGTCGTCGGAGGTTCCGGTATTTACAATGATGAGTGGGGAGATCTCCTCAATAATTAGCGATGGGGTTACTGGGTTTCAGATATGTGGAGATGTTCATGCTGATGTAGAAAAAATTAGAAAGACTATGCTGAATAACACATTGTGCAACAAGGCCCGCAAGGCAGCTAGGGAATTTGTTGAGGAGAACCACAATATAGTAAAGATCTCAGATAAATTTTCGGCAAGCATTCTGTCTTCGCAAAATACATATAGCCCAATACATGAGGATAGGCAGGGCGATATACTCCCCGGTACGTATATATGAGCGCAGTTAGGTTTTTTGGCCCAGTCGGCAATAGTAGTGGGTATGGGGTTGCTGTAAAGTCAATGGCCCTTGCATTTTCTAATTCAAAAATTCAAACAAAATTTTCATTTTCAGACAAGTCGATGAGAAATTGCGGAAGCTTTGTTAGGCAGTTAAACAACTACAAGGGAAAGTGCAATATAGACTTTTATATGCACCCTCCATCGTGGAGTAAGCACGCTAGCTCTAATTATAAAATAGCTTATTTTTATTGGGAGGCGGACCGACTTCCAACTTATTGGTCAAGGCACATGAACTCTGTTAATGAAATATGGGCCCCATGCAAGCTTGTTCAGTCGGCATGCAGAAAGTCTGGGTTTAAAGGAGAAATTAAAGTTGTCCCAACTCCAATTATTACAGAAAGAAATTTTTCAGATGTAATTATTCCATCATATTTTTCTAAAAATTACTCTATAAATAATAATGTTTTTAAATTTTATTCAATATTTCAATGGCATCATAGAAAGGGGCCGGATATTCTTTTAAAGTCCTATTGGAAGGAGTTTAAAAAGGATGATAATGTATGCCTTATCTTAAAAACAAACCCATTAAACATAAAGGGGAACGGCGTAGACAGCATAACTATACAGATAAAAAAAATAAAAAAGAGCCTTTCGCTGGATTACTATGCTCCTGTATATCTGATGACAGATATAATAGACTCTGATAAAATAAACGGTTTGCATAAATATGCGGATTGCTACGTATCTCCACACCGAGGAGAAGGCTGGGGCCTTCCAATACATGATGCAATGCATTTTGAAAATCACATTATAGTCACTAAGTTTGGGGGTATAACTGAGTTATTAAATCCAACTAATTCAAATATAATAAGGCATGATATGTCAAAAGTTTCAAATATGGACTGGTCCCCTCATGTATATAAGTCCTTTCAAAAGTGGGCTAATCCAAGTTCTCAGCACTTATCGGCGCTAATGAGAGATGTATATGATAATGAATCAAAAGAAAAGTATTTTAGTAAGATAAAGAGTGCAAAGACTCTAGCGGACTCAATGTCTGTTAGCGGTGTTTCTCGTAAAATAGAGAAGCTTATATATGGTATAAAAAAATGACAAGAAGAGTGCGGTCAAAAAAAGCGCCTAGAAAGCCATTGTTTATTTTGGATTGGTATGTGCACCAAGGTCATCAGTATGAGTTTTATAAAACGGGTCATAGGTTTCACCTCACCGATATAGACGGCTCCATTCCAAAGTGGAACTCAGCGCACAGGCCTTTAAATAAGAATGTAACCCCTATGTATGAGCTTAATGCAAAGCAGTACAAGTATGACATCGTAATGGTCAGGTCCCCCCTTAATGCTAAGAGGTATACCAGGTTTGTAAACAAAGGCGCACGAGGCATAGCCGTTGTCCAGACCACAACGCCGTTCCCGATACCCGGATGGGTAAACCATGTTGTATGGAACTCTTATGTCTCTATGAAAAAGTATAGCGGGCAATTTCCATCTAAAAAGCATTATTATATACCACATGGGTATAATCCAAATGAATTTAAAAATTTAAATATAGAGAGAAACCAGCGCGTTTTAACTATTGCCAACGTTTTTAAAGGCAGAAGAAAGATAATGGGCTATGATATTTGGAAAAAAATAAGCCAAGAGCTTGAGATTTGTGATGTATTTGGGCATGGAAATAAAGATATGCCTGGAAAAGTAAGAAGGGCGGACACGTTTGATGAGTTAATTAAAATATATAATTCATATTCTATATTTTTAAATACGACTTTAGAATCGGCTATGCCAAGAACAAGGGCTGAGGCGGCAATGTGCGCATGCCCAATAGTCTCTACTAACAATTATGATATTGGTATGTATTTCAAGCACAGGAAAAATGCCATATTGACAAATGATACGTCAGAGATGATCAGAGGGATAAATGACTTGTTGGGGTCAGAGCAGATGCGAAAAGATTATGGAAATATGGCAAGAGAAGTTGCTATAAAAAACTTTGGGTTAAAAGCCTATTTGGAAAAATGGGATCGTGTCTTCAAAGGCGTTTGGGCGGCATGAAGAAAGACGTGACAATTTGTATCGGCACGGTTGGCTACCCAACATTTGATAAGTGTTATAAAATATGTAACAATATATACAAAAGTGACGACAGGGTTAAAGATCTTGTTGTTATAAAAAATCACTATCCTACTAGTGCGTGGTTAAACAAGATGCGCGAATCATGCAAAACTACTTGGTGCTTACAGGTTGATGAAGATATGTATATATCAAAGAACGCTATTGATGAATTATTGGACTTAGCGAGAAAAACAGAGGGCTCTGGCAAGTCTGTTTTAAATGCATCTGGACTTCTTTTTGATATATTTTTAGAAACAAATATAGGCTCTTTAAAGCTTTGGAATACCAAGGTATTTGGGCTTGCTGAATTTAAAGATGTTCAAGGATCAGACAGGAGGTTTGCCCGGGATGCGACAAAGCTTGGGTTTAGCAATGTAGAGACAAAGTCTGTTCTCGGAAGGCACGATTCTGCTCCTAGTCCAGATATAGCTTATTTTAAGTACAGGGAGTATGTTGCAAAAATAAAGCACTTTCAAAGCGCTGAGGCCGCAAGAAAGTTTGTGTCGATGTTTAAGAAAAGGCATAGAAAAAAGGGTATAATTGGAATATTCGCATATGAGGGGGCCGTCTCCGGACTTTCTCGGCCTTGTAACAATAAAACTAAGAATTATTTTTTAAATAAAAATTCAGAAGATTTAAGAAAAATAAGAAAAAAATACGGGATGGCGTAGGTAAGGTGTCAACTAAAAGAGCAAAGTCTAGAAGTGCAGCTCAGAGGGCCAAGGAGCCTCAGAGAGTCAGGGGGTCACTCTTATCAAACAAAGAGGCCATTGTGCTTATGCCAACAGTGCCTGGCCGGGAGCGATTGGCAATTACAGTTATAAGATCTTTTATAAGGCAGCGAGCTGGTAAAATTGTTGTTTTTTTAAATGGACACAGCAGACTTCAATCTAAAGCGTTTCCAAAAAGTGATAAATTACTATATATAGTAAACAAACCTGGAACTGGCCCAATATGCAGGTTCAGGGCTATTCATCCGAGGATATATGAAAATTATAAGTATTTGTTTACTGTTGATGATGATATAAATTATCCAATTGATTATTTGGATAAAACAATTAAGGCTTTAGAGCTTCACGGTGATAATTATGTTATATCATATCATACAAGCATTTGGGGTGAAAATGACCCAAATTATCGCTCTAGGAAGACAACTAGGATTGACAGCCTTAGCGATAGTGGGCTGGTTATGCCATTTGGTGGCTCTGGGGCATCAGCATTTTCAAAAAGTGTGTTTTCTAAAATCGCACATTCTAAAATTCCCAAGTCTTCATTTGAATATAATGATGATATCTGGTTATCATCGTTTGTGCAAAAAACAGGGTTGTTGTTTTATAGGCCGCCGACTTCGAAGAATTGGTTAACTATACAAAAGCCACATCCAAAAACAAATTTGTTTGATAGTGAAAAAGCTCAGAACTTTAAAAGAAGGAATCGAAAATTAAAGCTTGCTATGACGCAGCATGGCCTGGATCTTACAAAGAATAAGCGGGATTTTGCTAAGAGTAGCCGTGCAGTCGCGTTGGCGACGAGCAAGAAGAGTTCGGGGCAGGGCGACGAATATGATGTCTTTATATACATAAAGACATACAATAGAAGGTCTCATATAAAAGCGCTGATAAAAGATATTGTAAGTAACACTGGAGACTACAGGATTGGCCTGAAGGTTTATGATGATGGCTCCACTCATGATTACTCTGTAGTTGAAAAACATTTGTTAAATAACAAGTGGGATTATGTTAGGTTTGCAAAAAATAACGGAAAAAAAAGGGCCTGGAGGGTTTCAAATGAAATATATAAGGACGCTAAGAGGAGAAATTCGAAATATTTTATGATTTTGCCAGACGATATAAGGCTTTGCTCTAATTTTTTTAATAAAGCTATAGGCATGTGGTCTTCAATTCCACATGCCAACAAAGCCGCAATGGTCCTTGCTAAGGACAGCGGCAGGAACACTGAGAAAGGCCCCGGCCCGTGCTGGACGAATACGGCTCCCATCAGGATAAGCGGTGATGTATGGGAGACAGCATGGGTGGACGAAATGTTTATATCGGAAAAAAAATATTTTAGTTTGTTAAATTATCAAGTTAATAAAATTCCTTCAAAAAGATTTTTAAATAATAATAATATAAGTTCTGGTGTCGGCCGCCAGGTATCAATGCGAATGCGCGATAAGAAGCACAGGTTATACTGTGTTGATAAGTCACTAGTTAGGTTTTCAGAATGTAAGTCAGAAATGAACCCACGTGAAAGAGAGGCGAACCCAATGGTGGCCCTTTCGTTTATTGATGATATTTAATCTTTAGCCGGAACAATGTTTAATATAGTTAATATAATTATGAATAAAGTTAAAAAAAGAAAAATTTCAGTATCAATAATTATGCCTTATGGCATAAACAGGCCTTATTTTGGGTTTGCGTTAAGATCTGCGATACTTCAGGACTTTTCAAAAAGAAAATATGAAATCATTGTAGTAAACGATGGTGTAAAATCTTTTAATAAGGAGGCCATGTATAATATTCTAAAGGGCTATGACAAAAAAAAGCTTCCGCCTGTCACCTACCATGATGTTTCATTTTCAAGCTTATCAAGCTCGGTTAATTACGGGATTGAAAAATCAATCGGCAAGTATTATACGGTACTTCCAGATGATGATATATTTCTTAGTAACAAGCTGCCTTTACTTTTCAATGAGTTGGAAAAGGGAGAGTTTAGCGCAGTATATTCGTTGCCAAAAAGAATTGACGCAAAGGGAGACAGACTTAGTGATCCAAGAAGGGTTATAGACTGGGCTCATGCACACCCCGTTGTGACTTGGTCACATATAGAAAAGGGTCATGGCCTTATGATTAATGGAATTTCAACTATGTATAAGAAAAGCGCCTCAGATCTTGTTGGTGGCTGGGATGAGAAGTTGTTGCGGGCAGAAGAGTGGGAGTTCCACCTAAGGTTGTTGAAAAATGGTTATAACTTTAAGCTTGTAGATGACTACACAATAGAATATAGAGTTCATGGAAATAACAAGTCTAAGAGAAGAGGCGCTGCAGAGAGAAAGGCTCAAATGAAATATATTTATTCAAAGCTTAAGATTAATAAAGGCGAATAGTGTGAGTTATATATTATGAAAATATCTATTAACAACGAAGAATACATTGATATAATAAAAATGTTTGATGCTGATATAATAACCCTGGGGAGTTGGGCGGCTGGAGAGGTGATAGGCGGCAGGAGGCTGGCCATAAAGCATGATGTTGATGTGTTCTTAGAAGCTGCAGTTGAAATGGCTGAATATGAAAATAAAAATAATATTAAATCAACATATTTTATGCTGCATACTAATCCATACTTCAAAAGGTCTTCTGAATTCCGCAGTGCATGCAAGGAGATAGAAAGGCTTGGTCATGATATAGGCTTCCATAACAACGCTTTGGTTGAGTCATATAAAACAAAAATACCGATTAAAAAGATAATTAAAGATTCATTATCAATATTAAGAGACTATTGCGGAGTAAAAGTTATTGGGACTACTGCCCATGGGGATAAGATGACGTATACTCGTGGTCTTTATAACTATAGTATCTGGTCTGGCTATGACCCCGATAAAAATGAAGGCCCGCCAGTTAAAAGAAACAGCCCGCTTTCTCTTAGTCAGTTTGGATTAAAATATGAGGCGTATTTTATGCCAAGTATCGGATATATGACTGACTCTGCAGCGGTTTGGGCCAGCATGATATTTGATGATGGGCCGAGGCCGTATGAAAGAAAGCTTAGGGCTGTTAGTAGCAGAAAGAACTTTGATGCAGTAACTGCCTTTAACAAGATGGAGAAGGGCGTGTTTCAAATCTTAATACACCCGGTTAGAATGGCTAAGTGGACTAATTTTGCGGCCAAGAGAAGAAAGAAGAATAAAAATGCAAAAAAATAGACCTATATTTATATCATCGTCTGGTAGGTCTGGCAGCACCTCTTTGGTGGGTGCTCTTTCAAAGGTAAAAAATATTGACGCTTACCACGGCCCTGGATATAAGGAGCTAGAGAAGGTAAACTGCTTGAGCTATCTGAGAAGTAGAGGTATGTCTAATATTTCTGAAAAAGAAATTATTCGAATGATAAAAAGAAATAGAGACTCTATGATACAAAAATCAAATTTGAGTGGCTGCACATACGTAGAGAGCTCTTGGTTTATATCGGCATTATTACCCGAGATAATAAAGGCATACCCAGATGCCATAGTAATTCACCTAGTAAGAGATGGCAGGGACTTTGTTAGGTCTGGGATGAATAGATTTTGGTTCTCTGGGAATCCCAAGAACCTTAAAAGGATTAATGCGTGGACACGAGACAGGTGGACTCCGGTATCTGGATGTAAAACTAGATTTCAAAAGATTTGCTGGCTATGGGCAGAGCAACAGCGCGTTATGAAAAATGGGCTTGGAAAAATTCCTAATAAAAATAATTTTGGTACGGTAAAATTTGAAGACTTGATAGCGGGCGATATCAGATGGTTTTTAAAAAAAGTAAGAATAAATGCTAGTAACAATATTAAAGTCAGTATGGAGAAGTTAAATAAAACAAGTGGAAAGTTTGTTATAGACAAGTGGGGAAATTGGAGTGCTGGCGAAAAGAATGATGCAAAAGTTTGGATGGGTAAGGAATTGAAATACTTTGGATATAAGTGGTAAGGAGTTATTTTGGCTACAGAAGATTTAAAATATACAGTTGAAAGAGATGGAGATATGCTGAAATTAGCGGATAGTGACGGGCTGATTCTTTATAGTAGAAATGAAAATACATTATATCAAGATTATCACGGAAGATATCTGTATTCTCATTATGACTTATGCTCAACGCCCCCTAAGAAGTTTATAACCTGCAATCAGCATAAAGATAATTTAAATAATATTCGCGTTGCAGATCAGAGCCTAAGAAGATTGCGCAATGTTATGCCAATCAAGTTAGGAGATGTTGTTGTTGAGGCTGGAGCATATCAGGGGTTTGGAACGGTTAAGATATCGCAAACGGTTGGAGAGGCAGGACTTGTAGTGGCAATAGAGGCTGATCCAAAAAACTATGAAGTATTAGTTAGAAATATAGAGGCTAATAATATTAAAAATGTAATACCAGTAAACGTTGGAGTGTGGAGCGAAGGCGGAAAGATACCCCTGTACTCTAAGGGCTCCCAAAGGAGATCTTTGGTTAAGTCTCTTTTAAAGTCAGAAGAGAGTGCTTTAATTGATGTCAATACAATTGATAATATACTTGATGATGCTGGCGTTAATAATATAGACTTTTTAACACTTGAGGTTAATTCAGCAGAGGCGGCTGCTCTTAGGGGGCTTAGGAGGAGGCTTAGCGGAAATCATCCTATGCGAATTGTTTCTGCAGGCTGGTATAAAGACAGCAGCGGGGTGCTGGGAGCGTCCTCTGTTATCTCAGAGCTGAAAAAATATTCTTTTTCTACTTTTCTTGGCGTGAGAAAAAGAGTTTATGCATATAGGTAGTTGTTTATATACGAGATATATAAGTTATACATGCGCGCCTCAATTCTAATATTATACTAGTATACGTATAGGATGTGTTTTGAGCGATAATAACAATATAATTCTTACAGTTTTGCTGCCAATGTTTAGAGCTAAAGAAATAGCGTGGGTGGCCATGGATAGCTTGTCTAGGCAAGTTGTAGGGGCCGGCATTAAGTGGGAACTTATTATCGCAGAAGAATCTTCATTGGTGCAAAAAAGCCATGATGTATTTGGAGAAGAGATGGTTGCTAGTTATACAAAAAAGCTAAAGTCTGCTGGGTGCGTAAGAGTTAAATATTATTCTTTAAATAGACATATGAGGCTCGCTAGGAAGTGGAAGTTTTTAGCCGCAAAAGCATCATCTTCTTCAAGATATTGCTTGTTACAAGCCTCTGATATTTATTCACAGCCAGAAAGAGTGCAAGACGTAGCGGATATTGCAAATAAAAAAACCAAAGCTGATTGGATAAGGACGACAAAGGGCTTGTATTATGACGCAACAACTGATAGCACAGCAATAAGAGATTTTTTAAAACCCTTTAGAAACAAGGGAACGAGCAATGATATGTCAATAAGAACTAATCTTTTGCAAAAAATGACCCTAGGAAGAACAGAGGCTGAAAGGAGGAGGGGCATTGACTCTACATTGTGGAATGTCGCAAAGAGGCACGTAAGAAATTCTGAAGGAAGAGAGATTAATATTGCAAATATAGAAACTGATAATTGGAAGAATGGCCTAAACATTCATGGATTCGGAACAATATCCGGTGCCAACAGAGGGGCGCTCATCTCTTTTAAAAGCCCCAACAGTGCTCGCATGGGGTTTCTAAAAGAGTGCTCTATAATAGACGAAGATGGAAAATCTAAAAGAATTACTGCGGATTATCTTTTAAATGCCGGTCACCTTCCTAATGTCATAAAGAAAGTAAGAAAGCAATTTATTAAAAAGACGGTTTAACTAAGATGAATAATTCAGATATAACAATATGCATGGCGCTACATAACAAAAATGAGTGTTTGGAAAACACGTTGTTTTCCATAAAAAATCAAAAAACATCTTATTCCTACAATATATGTTTTTTTGATGATGCATCTAAGACAGACCCTCTTCCGATAATAAAAAAGTATTTTACTAATACGGAGTTTTTGATAAAAAGAAGCAAGTCACCAGTTGGATTTGAGCTTCTATACGGGCAATATTTAAATTTTTTACCGAAGGAAACGAAGCTTTTGATATTGCAATCTTGCGATGTTATATGGGGCGACGAGAACCTGTTGGACCGACTGGTTCAGGCTATGACGTGCAAAGACAAACCTGGATCATATAAAAAAGCTGTTTGCGTACCTAAAAAAATAGACAACTACCAGGTTCCTGTAGACTTTTACAAGAATGGAGATGTTTTTTATAAAAGCTTAGGGGGCCCAAGCGATAAGTCTCTTTGGGGCCATAGCCAGAGAACTTCATATTTATTTTTAGGTGCAATGAGAAGGGTTGACTTTGAAAAAACTTTGAGCGAAAAAATGTACCATTCGAATGGTGTTTGTGATTTAGTCGTTAAAGACACATTGTTTGGCAAATTTAAAGTTCCGCTCATAACAACTAATGGGACAGTGATTCACCAGAGACATCCTGGATATGTTTATGAGTGCGCGTCTATTAATCAGTGTACACATCCATGCAAAACAAGGCGGTCGATGATTTCAAATGGGATTAGATTCCCATTTTATAAAGGCATTTATAATAGAAAGTTAAAAAAATGGGAAAATTTTCCAACAAACAAAAAAGGGAGTAAGAAATGAACGTAGTTATAACAGGAGGGGCCGGGTTTATTGGCTCTAATTTGGCAGACAGGCTGATCGAACGTGGAGATCAAGTTTTTATAATAGACGACTTATCCACTGGTAGGCGCAGTAATATTAACCCAAAGGCTACTTTTTTAGAGGCCTCAATCGCAGATATGGACGCTTGCAAGGAAATATTTGATAAGGCTCAGCCAGATATCGTTGTTCATGCAGCAGCATCGTATAAAGATCCAGATAATTGGACTAGAGATATCCTGGTAAATGTTTTAGGGGGCTCAAATATAGTAAAGTGCGCACAAGAACACGGCGTTAATAGGTTTATATATTTTCAAACCTCCTTATGCTATGGGCATCACCCACTCGAACAGCCAATAACATTGGAGCACCCAATTCGCCCAGACAATAGTTATTCCATATCTAAAACCGCTTCAGAGCAATATATAGAGGCGAGCGACTTGAATTTTATTTCCTTCAGGCTCGCTAACGTGTATGGCCCAAGAAATATGAGCGGTCCAGTTCCCACCTTTTTTCATAGGCTTGATAACGAGCAGGAGTGCTTTATTTCAGACTCTAGGCGTGATTTTGTATTTATAACTGACTTGATCAACATTGTTGAGATGGCTATTGATGGAACTGGCGAAAGTGGATATTATCACGTTGGAAGTGGTCATGATGACTCCATTGAGACAGTGTTTAACCATGTTGTAGCAGCAATGGGGATTGACTTTGGAACTACCGAGGAGCCCAGCAAGATGTTTGGGCGATTTTGGGATGATGTGAAAACTATACTAATTGACCCGTCGAAAACCCTTGACGTGTTTGGTGTAATTCCAGCAACTGATCTAAGATTTGGCATTCAGAAGGCCATAGATTGGTATTATGCTAATGGTGTAACTGAAACATACACTCACCTTACTGCAGAGGAATTAAAAGTTCGTGCCGCTGAATATAAAGAAGACTAATTTTTGGAGGGCATATGTGTGGAATTGGCGGCGCATTTGATCTTGGGCGTAAAAAAATACCCTCTTTAAAAAAGAGACTTGGTGTTATAAACGATCTTCAAATCCATCGTGGTCCAGATGGCTCTGGCACCTGGACCAACCATAAGGATAGCGCCGGTTTTGCACACAGGCGGTTGAGCATCATTGATTTGGAATCTGGTTCTCAGCCGATGCATGATGACTGCGGAAATTCAATTACGTATAATGGAGAAGTTTATAATTATATTGAGCTAAAGAATGACCTCAAGGATTATAAATTTAAAACAGAATCAGATACGGAGGTAATCCTAACAGCTTATAGTAAGTGGGGGGAGGATTGCGTCCACCGATTCGATGGAATGTTTGCATTTGCAATTTGGGACAAAAAAAGCGAATCTCTTTTCTGCGCAAGAGACCCATTTGGCATAAAGCCCTTTTATTATACTATAGTAGGAGGCGTCTTTTATTTTTCATCGGAAATAAAAGCACTGCTTCCCTTTGTTAATAATATAGAAACTGATGCGAATAGTCTGCAGGAGTACTTAACTTTTCAATTCACTCTTGGTGAGAAAACATTGTTTAGTGGCATCAAGCAGCTTATGCCTGGGCACAGGCTGGTAATTAAGGGCGGGGTGGTAAATATAGATAAATATTGGGAAGTATTTTATGATATTGACTATTCTCACACAGAATCATTTTTTGTAGAGAAGTTAGACCATCTTCTGAATAAGTCTTCTTTGCTTCATATGAGGAGTGATACGCCAGTCGGCTCTTATTTAAGTGGAGGTATTGATTCTGGAATAGTAGCATCTATGGCAAGTAACATATCTAATCACAAGATTATGTCATTTTGTGGCAGATTTCCAATTGGAAATAAATATGACGAAAGTAGTTATGCGAGATCTATTGCTGATAAAAATAATTTAGACTTGAGAATTGTCGATATAGACCATAATGATTTTATTAATAATATCAATAAGGTCATATACCACTTAGATTCTCCAGTTGCAGGACCCGGCTCCTTTTCTCAATTTATGGTTTCTAAATTTGCATCAAATCATAGAAAAACCGTTCTTGGCGGACAGGGGGGTGATGAAATATTTGGAGGATACACGAGGTATCTAATTGCTTATTTTGAGCAGTGTATCAAGGCAGCTATTGATGGGAGCTTAGACTCCGGGAATTTTATTGTTACATATAAGTCGATCATTCCAAACCTTAAGTCTTTGAGGGCTTACAAGCCACTTATAAAGCAATTTTGGAGCGACGGCCTGTTTGATGATATGGACAAGAGGTATTATTCGCTAGTAAACCGGTCCTCCTCTTTAGAGGATCAGATAGACTGGAAGGTCTTTGGTGGTTCGACGTATGAAACATTTAGGGATATTTTTTATGGTGACAATGTAGGGCATAAGTCTTATTTTGATCTAATGACACATTTTGACTTTAAGACACTGCTTCCCGCCTTGTTGCAGGTTGAGGACAGGGTCAGTATGGCTCACGGCCTAGAGTCGAGAGTGCCGCTTTTGGATAAAGATCTTGTTAGATTTGTTGCAACAATTCCGTCCAATATAAAGTTTAAAAACGGGGCTCTAAAGGGTCTTTTGGTTAACTCTTCTAAAAAGTATTTGCCCCGAGAAGTTGTAAGTCGAAAAGATAAAATGGGGTTTCCAACTCCATTTAACATATGGAGTTCAGATGAGCTTTCAGAATTGATAAGTGATACTTTTTCTAGCAAAAAAGCGCAGGAGAGGCCCTACCTCAAGAACGGCAGTGTTTTAAATGAGAGAGATGCTTCGTCGGGAGAGTTTGGTAGGGGCCTATGGGGCCTTCTTTCTCTTGAGATTTGGCAACAAGAGTTTCATGATAATCACAATAAGTTTAAAGGTTTAATATAATGAATAGGAGATTTGATAATGCTAAGAGCGCCCCCATTAAGAACCCATAAGAATGGAGTTCTTGATTATATTGTGAGTGAAGATGATTATGTTGAAAACTACGAAGAGATATCGTTAACATATAATCCAAATGTTTCTTTAGAGACTCAGGCTATACTAAATTGCTGTGATCTTATTATTGATAACCTATCTAATGATGAATATAGTGTCGCAGACATCGGATGTGGAGCAGGCTTTGTAATAAACCCAATTAAAATAAGTCCAAGAAATAAGGTGGCAGTTGACATATCTTTAAATCAGCTAAACCGAGTTGATCCCGAGATTACAAGAATTCGCGCTAATGTGGAGAATTTGCCGATAGAGGATGGAGTTTTTGATGCTGTAATATGCACAGACATCTTTGAGCATGTTCAGAATGAAAAAGCTCTGGTTAGAGAGGTGTCAAGAGTTTTAAGGCCCGGCGGCACACTTCTGTTTGCCTGTCCGTGGAAACAGGACCTATCTGTTTATGATATGCCAGAGTATAAGGCCAAGTTTAAGCAATATAAATATTTACATTTGAGGTCTGTAGATGAAGATATGATTAATGATTGTTTTTCTGAGTTTAAAGTAGTTGCTTCAACAGAAATAACCGTCGCTATGAGCTCTATGCTCTTTAAGCCTTATGCAATAAGATTTTTCCAATTTATAAAAAACTAGGACCCAATGAAAATATTAAGTATAATTGGCACTAGGCCACAATATATAAAAATAAAGCCAATTTTTGATTTTTGTAAAAAAAGAAACATTTGCCATTATATTGTAGACACTCGCCAACACTATTCTTATAATGTCTCAGGAGCGCTGATAGAGGATCTGGGGCTTGACATTGATTATTCATTATCAGTATCTAATACAGATGAGATTGATTTTATTGCAAGATGCACACAGTCGATAAGAGACATTTTAAAAGAAACCAGCCCAGACATTGTTTTGGTCTATGGAGACACAAACTCTACGTTTTGTGCTTCACTTGCTGCTTATAAGTTAGGTATTCAAATCGCACATATTGAGGCTGGAGAGAGGTGCTTTGACACTTCTGTTCCAGAAGAAGTAACCAGAGCATTTGTGGACGGCATATCAAAGTTTAATTTTTGCTCATCTAAAAGGGCGATTTCAAATATAAATGACGGGGTTTATTGCGGTGATCTTGAATACGAGCTGCTAAATAACATTAATCCAAAAGTGAGTTTTGGCAACTTTGGAGTTATGACAATACATAGGAAGGCAAATTCCTCAAGGGAGAGGGTTGGTGAGATATTGCACTTCTGTAAAAAGATTCCCAGTGAAATAAAGCTTTTTGCTCATCATAGCGTAAAGCATCTTTTGGCAGAAGGGGTTCCTGAAAATATAACTGTTTTTGATTCGTGCTCTTATACTAACATGGTAAAGCAAATGTCATTATGCAAATTTATAATAACCGATTCTGGAAGTATACAGAAAACAAGTGCGTTTTTTGGAAAAAGAACGCTTGTTATGCGAAAAAATAGCGAGTGGAAAGGCACTGAAAAAAGTGGATTTTCAAAGCTTGCGTCATTTGGGTCTGAAGATTTGCCCTGGCTTTTGTCTGACTGTCCCAAAAGAGATAGCGATTTTTACTTAGATAATTTGCGTGGCGAAGCGCCCTCTAGTATTATTATATCTACCATATTAGAAGGGTAGCGAATTTATGAAAAAAGCTGTTGTTACGGGTTGCGCAGGGTTTATAGGTGGGCACCTCACACAAAAGCTTCTTGAGGGCGGGTGGTCAGTTATTGGCATAGATAATATGCGATCTGGGCTTCAATCTACTATGGATATGCATATTAAAGCAGGCTCTTTTAAGCCTATATATCTTGATATCTCAGACAGTAATCATATTTCGCGTATAGAGTCATCGTTTAGTGGGCTATCCCCGGATTTGGTGTTTCATCTTGCTGCAATATCTGGCGTTGCAGACTCTGTTGATGACCCTGTTTTTTCGAATGGCGCTAACGTCACGGGTACTGTAAATATGCTTGAATTGTCAAGAAGATATTCTGTAAAAAGATTTATATTTTCATCTTCGTCATCCGTCTATGGTGGTTCTAACAAATTACCGACAGAGGAGGGAGTCAAATTAGATCCCAGGTCTCCATATGCTTTGCAAAAGAAGATTGGTGAGGAATACTGCAGTATTTTCTCTGAATTATATAATTTAGACACTGTATCATTAAGATATTTTAATGTATTCGGGCCAAGGCAAAGGGCGGACTCTGCTTATGCAGCGGCTATATCTTCTTTTTGTAATAATTTAAAAGAAAATAGCCGGCCAATTATCTATGGGACAGGAGAGCAGTCAAGAGATTTTTGTTTTGTTGATAACGTAGTGCATGCAAACATTCTTGCTGCCAATTTAGATGTCGAGATGAGTGGAGAATGCTTTAACATCGGATGTGGAGGCAGAATATCTATAAACTCAGTGTGCGAAGCCCTTGGAACAATGCAGCCGGTGCATGAAAAGGCCAGGCTCGGAGATGTGATGCACTCCCAGGCGGATATATCAAGGGCGAAAAGCATTTTGGGTTATGAGCCAATTGTATCATATAAAGACGGGCTGTTAAAAACAGCCGCTTGGTTCATGGAAGAGTGACGTTGTCATTGCATTGTGGCAAAATTAATAATTTTGCAAATACTTTTTTGGTAAAATTATTTTACCAAATTTAATAATTATATGGATTTTTTATGAGAGTGCCACTTTTTGATCTTAGGCGGTTGCTATCAGAGCACAAGCCGGCTCTTTTGAGCTCTCTTTCTGATAGCATAGATAGTGCTTCGTTTATATTGGGCGAAGATGTCTCCTTGTTTGAGGAAGAGTTTGCGAGGGATATACGCTCTTCTTATTGCATAGGGGCATCAAGTGGCACTGACGCATTATTAGCTATACTAATGGCATTAGATATAGAAAGCGGGAGCGATGTTATAGTTCCTTCGTTTACCTTCGTTTCTTCTGCGTCCACAATAGTCAGGGCCGGGCTGAACCCTGTTTTTGTAGACATAGAAAAAGGCTCTTTTACAACCTCACTATCACTTATAAAAAATGCTTGGACTGAGAACACAAAGGCAGTAATGTTTGTCCATTTATTTGGAGAGCATACGAACTTGGAAGAATTAAGCCTTTTTTGCAAAGAAAAGGGCGCCTTTTTAATAGAAGATTGCGCTCAAGCATATGGAGCCCCCATCGGAAACTACGGAGATGCAAGTGCTTTTTCATTTTTTCCTGCGAAAAATCTTGGGTGTCTTGGAGACGGGGGAGCTGTGACTACAAACAATTCAGATTTAAACGACAAGATAAGAATGGTGGTTTCTCATGGTTCAAAAAAGAAATATTCCTATGAGTTGCTTGGAGGCAACTTTAGGATCGATACAATACAGGCATCTTTCCTTAGGGTTTTGCTTGGTGAGGCCAAATCCTGGATATCAAGGAGGAGGGATAACGCGAATTTCTATGCAAAAAACCTATCTGGGGTCGGAGATTTAAGGCTTCCAAAGCATTCCGATGGACATTCGTGGAATCAATATACGCTAATTACGGACAATAGGGATTTGCTAAAAGAGCATTTAAATAGTTTTAAAATAGGGAGTGCAATTTATTATCCAAGTCCTCTGCACAAGAGCCCAATTTTTGAATGTGATGTGTCATTACCCCAAACTGAAAAAAGGTGTCGTGAGGCTTTATCGATACCAATTTATCCGGGCTTATTAGATAGCGAAAGAGATCTTGTGGTCGAAAAAATAAGGAGTTTTTTTAATGAGTAAGTTTATTCATAGTAGTTCAAATATATACGAAACTGCAAAAATTGGAGCGGGAACCAAAATTGGTGCTTTCGCTGAAATAGGTCATAACGTTGTTATTGGGGAGAACTGCTCCATTGGATGTGGGGCATTCATACCTGAAAATGTAGTTATTCATGATGATGTGTTCATTGGCCCACATGTTGTCTTCACAAATGATAAGTACGCTCCATCAAAAGGTGCCTGGAGAGATGAGCCGCCAACAATTGTTGAAAGCAATGTTTCTATAGGTGCAAACGCAACAATACTTCCTAATATTGTAATAGGAGCCGGGTCGAAGATAGGCGCAGGCTCTGTTGTAACAAAGACTGTTTTGGCGAACTCGGTTGTTGTTGGCAGTCCTGCAAAAACTATTAAATAAAGCGTTATAGATATGAATAAGTTTGCTTTAATGGGTGCCGCAGGATTTGTCGCCCCGAGACATATGAGGGCGATAAAAGATAACGGATGTGATTTGGTTGCGGCGGTAGACCCATTTGATTCTGTTGGCGTAATAGACTCGTATTTTCCAAGGGCGTCATTCTTCACAGAGGTGGAGAGGTTCGATAGGCATATAGACAAGCTAAAGAGAACTGGTAATCCAGTTGATTTTTTTAGCATATGTACGCCGAATTACCTTCATGATTCACACATAAGATTGGCGCTGAGAAATAATTGTAATGCAATCTGTGAAAAACCTCTTGTTATTAAGCCGAAGAACTTAAAGAATCTTGAGGCGATTGAGAATGAGTATGGTAAAAAAATATATAGTATTTTACAACTAAGGCATCATCCCGTTATAATGCAGATAAAAGATGACTATAAGGACAAAAAAGAAAAAGTTGATGTTAAATTAAAGTATGTAACGTCTCGTGGCAAGTGGTACCACCACTCATGGAAGGGCGATCATGCCAAATCGGGCGGGCTGCCTTTAAATATCGGGGTACATTTTTTTGACATGCTCACCTGGGTCTTTGGAGACCCAATAAGCAACGAAGTTGATGTAAATACAAAAGATACCGTAAGTGGTCTTTTGCGACTAGATAGGGCGAATATTGAGTGGTTTTTAAGCATAGATGATGCGAATATTCCAGACGGAGTAAGCACCCCATCGTATAGGAGCATTTTGATGAACAACAAAGAGCTTGAATTTAGCAAGGGGTTTAAAGACCTGCACACAGTTTCTTATAGAGAGATACTAGAGGGTAGAGGCTTCGGGATTGATGATGTTAGGCCGTCGCTATCAATAGTTCATGATATAATAGGTGATTGTGATGAGTAATAAGCCAATTGGACTTATAGGAACTGGCTTTGTGGGGGGCTCTCTGCAAAAAAGCTTTTCTATAAAAAATGTTAAAGTAAAAGCATATGACAAATATAAAAATGAAGGAAAGATAGAGGATCTGATTGGTTGTGATGTAATATTTTTGTGTCTGCCAACCCCATATGTAGAGGGTAACGGATTTGATCTTGGCTCTATACAGGAAAATCTAAAGGCGCTCAAGGCCCTTGACTATAACGGAGTATGCGTTATAAAGTCTACTGTTGAGCCCGGCGTAACAAGAAGGCTTTCTGAGCAGTATAATTTAAAAATATGTCATAATCCCGAATTTTTATCTGAAAAAACAGCCTTTGACGATTTTCACAATCAGAAGCATATTGTAATCGGCCTAAATAATGGCGAAGATGGAGGCGCTATTATAGGTCTTTACAAGTCTTTATATAAAGATGCAAAAATATCTGTATGCAAGTCGGAAGAGTCTGAGGCGATGAAGCTTTTTTGTAATAATTTTTATGCTATGAAGGTTCAGATATTTAATGAGTTTTATTTTTTATGCCAGAAAATTGGCGCTGATTTTTATGACGTAAAAGATATAATGTTAAAAAACGAATGGATTAACGAGATGCACACACAAGTCCCCGGTAATGATGGGGCAATAAGCTATGGAGGGCATTGCTTCCCAAAAGATACGAAGGCCTTGTGTCACTTTATGGACGCTATAGGCTCTCCAAATGGTGTTCTTAAGGCGTGCATAGAGGAGAGAGACTCTATGCGAGAAAGCAAGCTAAAATAGATAAGTCGGGGTTTTGAATGAAGAACAAGCATCTATTTATAGTGTGTATGAATAATAGCGGGTCAACAGCCCTTCAGGAATCCTTAATGGGGTGCAGGAGCGTCATTGGGCTTCCTAGGCAGCCTGGCAAAGAGTCTAGGGCTACGTCTTCTGAGGGGCAAGTTCACGCCTCTAAATATATGCCTATACCGTGGGAAAATAATGTTGGGGCGCTATGGACTGAGAAGAAAGATTTATTCGGGAATAGCGATAATTATGATTGGCACAACATAAAAAAAGTATGGGGCCGGCTGTGGCGTGAAAGCCCGGAGTATAAGGATTCTGGCGCTGTACTTCTTGAGAAGTCCCCGCCAAATGTTTTAAGAGCGGCACTCCTTCAGGAGGAGTTTGATAATTCGTATTTTTTAATAATGGTTAGAAACCCATATGCTACGTGCGAAGGGATGCGCAGGAGGTACGGAAAGCCCCTGGCTAGATCGGCAAGGCATTGGTGCGCTGCAACTAAGCGGCAAATAGATAATGTTAAAAATCTCAATAACAATTTTTGGTTTACATACGAACAGCTTTGCGGCAAGCAAAAGTATGTTGAAAAAAATATAAAAATACTTCTACCGGAGTTGTACGACTTTAGCCTATCAAGGAAGGTCAGTGGGGCGAATTCTATTGATGGAAAAAGCTCCAAAGAGATTAAGAATTATAATGATAGGCAGATAGGAAATCTGTCAAAATCTGATATTAGAACAATAAACGCAGAATTAAGATATAATCAGAATGTCATGAGGTATTTTGGATATAGTATGAGGTACTAATACTTCATGCCAAGGGTTTTAAATAAGTTAGAGATACGAGTGCTTGCTATGATGAGAAGCGGCCATCATGCGATAATATCTTGGATTATAAACGGCTCTAATGATAGTGTTTATTTTAGAAATGATGTATTAGAAGCGAATCACTTAAATAAGACTCATGTTGCTTATGAGAAAAAAGGCGACACATCTTTAAGTAGGGGCAAGTATATTTTTAATATAGAGGATGCGCCGCTGAAAAATATAGATATTATAATAGATAAAAACAGAAGGCTTCTTTCGTCTGGGCATAGTAAAAGAGTTAGAAATCTGATAATTATCAGAGACCCCTTTAACTTGTTTGCCAGCAGACTTATGTTCGAAAGAAAAATTATTAAGAAAGATAAGTCTAAAAAGATAAAGTATGCAAATTATATTGGAGCAGTTGGCTGGGCAGATGCCCGATCTGTAAAAATGTGGATTGAGCATGCAGAAGTTTATCTGGGCTTAAAAAGGTATTTAAAGGGCGAAGTATTAAAAATTAATTATGACTTCTGGTTTGCTGATAGAAAGTATCGAAAAAAAGCCTCTGAGATGCTCGGCCTTAATACAGACAGCCGCGCTGTAGAAAAATTGTCAGAGTATGGTGGAGGTAGCTCATTTGACGGAAGAAGATTCGAACACGATGCTAATAAAATGAATTGTTTATACAGGTGGAGAAGCTTTTTAGATGATGAAGAGTACCTTGGTTTGTTTCATGATAATACAAGGCTATTTGATTTGTATAATAAAATCTATGGAGAGATTCCGCCTGATATCAAAGATTTAGTTGGAGGTTGAGGTGTGCGGCATATTTGGATACGTTGGATCAGAAAAATCATATGACGAGGTAAAAGGCGGGTTAGAGCGGCTTTCGTATAGAGGGTATGACTCTGCGGGAATAGCCTCTGTTTTAAATAGTGAGTTTCAAATACTAAAATGCTCTGGTCATCCAGAGGACCTTCCGGATTCTGATGTTTTATCTAAATTATCAATTGGCCATAATAGATGGGCTACGCATGGGGCTCCGAATATAAAAAACGCCCATCCTCATATTTCTAATGACGGCAAAATAGCTTTGGTGCATAATGGAATAGTGGAAAACTATTCTGAAATAAAAGAACTTCTGACCCAAAGGGGGTTTGAGTTATATTCCGATACTGACACTGAGCTTATACCAAATCTAATACAGTACTTTTTTGAAGAGCATAATGATATAACTATAGCTACGACGAGTGCTATGAGCCACATCAGAGGGGCTTATGCGATAGTTTTTTTACACTTAGACTATCCAGAGCAAATTAATATAGCCAGGCTAGGTTCGCCTGTTTGCATAGGAAAGAGCAATTGTGGGGGGTATTATATATCATCTGATGAAAATTCGCTATCAATGAATGTTAATGATGTTATGATCATTGATGATAATAAGTTTGTTACTATAAGCGAAAAAGACGGTGTGAAGATAAGAAGTCTCAATGGAGAAAGCGCGCCTGTAGTTTTTAGGCGGGCAAATATAAACCACGGAAATTACAACCTTGGCGATTATAGTTCTTATTTAGAAAAAGAAATATTTGAGCAGCCGACATATATTAGAAACGCTTTGGCCGGCAGAGTAAGTGGGCTTGAGTCAAGAATCCGTCTTGGGGGCATTTCTGAGCATATAAATAATATCTGTGATGCAGATGAAATAATATATACGGGGTGTGGCTCGGCATATTATGCCGCATGCATAGGCGCCCACGCGATGGAGGGCATGGCGAGAAAAAGGGTCAGAGTCTTCCCGGCAGGAGAGCTGAAGTATAATAATGTTGTAATGGATGATAAGACCGTACTCATAGCGGTTTCTCAATCGGGAGAGACGGCAGATACAATTGGGTGCATAAAAAATGCAAAAAATCACGGCGTATTATCAATTGGAATAGTCAACACCCCTAACTCGACTATATCGAGAATGGTTGATTCTGGAATATATATAAGAGCTGGGAATGAGATAAGTGTTGCTTCGACTAAGGCCGTTTTAAATCAAATAGTCGCAATGACATCTTTGGCTGCGGTTGTAGCATCACAAAGAGATTATTCCCCGCTATCTTATGAGGGGTTGATTAATGAGTTTTTAAAAGCTCCTTCGAGCATAGAGAGTATTCTTGCGGAAGCGGCCCATATTGAGGCTATATCCAAAAAATATTCATCATGCAGCAGCATGATCTGTATAGGTCGGGGAGGCTTAACCCCCATTGCTATGGAGGCTGCACTAAAAATAAAAGAGATAAGCTATATTCATGCAGAGGGGTATTCGGCGGCCGAACTTAAACATGGGCCCTTGGCGCTCATATGTGAAGATGTTCCGACGATAGCCTTTGTTGATGGGGGCATAATCGAAGAAAAAATGCTTAGTAATATAAGGGAAATAAAAAGTAGGGGCGGCCGCGTATTGGGAGTGATATCGGATGCCTGCTCCGAGGAAATGAGGAGGGTCGTCGATGATGCGATAATTGTTCCGGATTGTTCATATAAGGTGCTTTCTCCAATTAATTTCTTGATTCCGGCACAGCTCTTGTCGTATTATTTAGCAAGGAACAGGGGCCTCCCTATAGATAGGCCTAGAAATTTAGCTAAATCAGTTACGGTGGAGTAAGAGATATGTTGAAAGCGGTTATTACAGGTGTTGCGGGCCAAGACGGAAGTTATTTGGCCGAACTTTTATTAGATAAGGGATACCAGGTTCATGGAGTATCCAGAAGAAAGAGTGTGTCCAAGTCTCTTGAGAACATAGAGGGGATTCTGAATCATAGGAATTTTTTCTATACGGAGGGGGATCTGTCAGACTCTACCTTTATAAGTAGGCTTGTGTACAATTTAAAGCCACATGAGTTTTATAACCTTGGAGCACAGAGTCATGTTGGCCATAGCTTTTTGAACCCAATGGAGGCATTCAGAATAAATGCCGAGTCTGTTGTAATGCATCTTTCGCATATAAAAGACCTATCTCCGTCTACAAGGTATTATCAGGCGTCTACGTCTGAGATAATGGGAGGGGTAAACTGCCCAGACGATGGGTATGATGAAAATTTCCGGCCAAGCCCAAGATCCCCGTATGCGGTTGCAAAGGCAGCGGCTCATTTTACAGTTAAAAATTATAGAGAGGCGTATGGCATTTTTTCATGCTCGGGCCTTTTGTTTAATCACTCTTCAAAAAGAAGAGGGCGCGATTTTGCAACAAGAAAAATTACAGATGGTGTTGCCAGAGTCGCTCTGGGTATTGAAAACAAGGTAAGGATGGGGAATTTATCTGCCTTTAGGGATGAGGGGTGCAGCAAGGACTATGTAAGAGCTATGTGGTTGATGTTGCAACAGGACTCTCCTGACGATTATGTTATAGCAACTGGCTCTGGCGCAACAATAGAAGACATGTTCAGATACGTGTGTGGATTAGCAAGCATAAACTTTGAAGATGTTTATGAGATGGACGAAAGATTTATGCGCCCATCGGACGTTCCATATCTGCTGGGCAACCCCTCAAAAGCAGTGGAGGTTCTGGGCTGGCATCCGGAGTATACCTGGAAGGCACTGCTTGAGGAAATGTATAAAAATGATTTAAAACTTTTATTAAAATCAACTAATATTTAATACTTAATTACTTGGAGAAAATAGTATGAAAACTAGCCCATTAAAAGACCTTATCTCTTTAGCCAACCATCTTGATTCAGGTGGCCATAGAAAAGAGGCTGATTATTTAGATAGCATAATAACGAAGTCCGCTCAGGAAGGAGGCTTTTTTGACGGCCTTCGAGAGCGGTGGAATGAAGGCAAGGAGAGGCGCCAAGAGAGAAGAGAAAGGCGTCGGTCAAGAAATGCGCCTGATGATCCAGGGTCCGCGCAGGAGTCACAACTTGCCGGATTAGAAGAGTCACTAGGCAGAAGGCTCGGTCTCCTTAGGGACTCTCTTGGTGTAATGCACGAGTGGAGAACATCATCCGCCGGACTTGATCAAGCCGGTAATAAAGAAAAGAAAGAGCCTAGCGAAGAGGTTAGGGCCGCCATTAAGGACTCAATTAGCGTATATAATGAGGCGCGCGACCTTGCTTCAACTTCAGCCGACCAAGAAAACACACACGTTGGAGCTTTGGAGAATAGTCCGGAAGTAGCCAGAGTGTATTTGGCTCATTTTGAAAATGTTGTTGCCGCGTCCTGTGAAAACAAACTTGCGCTCGGAAATGTTGCCTCAATGTGGTGCGATAAGGGCAATCAAATCTTGGGTCAGATTGGTCCGCAAAGAAATTAGTTACTTAAATTAAGTATAATAAAACAGCGCTCTGGCGCTGTTTTTTAATTTAATATGCTAAATATAACTTTTACAACTTTTAATTTTGGAACCAGCGGAAGCTTCGTTAATGGTCCGGGAACATCCATATATAATCTTTGTAGAATTTTAAAAAAATATAACAAAGATATAAATATAGACGTGTTCTCTCACTTAGAGCCCGGAACTAATGACAGAAGGATGTTTAACGTAAGGCCACTTGATGATAGGCGTAGCGTTATAAAGAGTATAAATAACTCTGATATATTACATAATTGGAGCGGACTTGGAAAGCTACACAAAGAGTATATTTACATAGCTAATAAAAATAAAAAAGATGTTTTTATTGGCCCAAATGCAATAGACTGTGTCAGCCTTTTGAGTGAAAAAGCGTTTTTAAAAAATTTATCATTTAAAAAAATATTTACTATAAACACTAGGCTTAGACACTTAATATCAAAAGAGCATGAGATCGACTTATCCAGGATTAATTTGCTTATGGTCGGACCAGACCCAGCGGTTTGGGCTCCATCAGAAGAAAAAAAGTTTGATGTCCTCTGGAAAGGAAATGCGGCCCACTTTGTCAAGGACGTTGAATTTGGAATAAGTGTTTCAAAAAGACTACCACAATATAGTTTTAAATTTATTGGATATCCCGACCCATATCGGTATAAAGACCATATAGAAGATGCAAAATCTTCAAAAATATATATGTGTACGTCTCTTAGCGAAACAATGGGCATTGCCCTTATGGAGCAATGGCTGGCGGGGGTGCCATCTATAACTCATCCTAAGATTTACTTGCACGGTGCAAATTATGAAACAGGAATTGTCACCAATAGGGATTTGGATTCGTATTGCGAGGCAGTAGTAGAGATTATGTCTAATAACAATTTACATGCGAGCATGTCACAAGGATGTCGCTTATATATGGAAAATAATTTTTCAGATAAAAATACATATAATAATTATATGAATATTATTGGGGAGCTTTATGTGGGTTGATGTTATAATTCCGGCTTATAACCCTGGTGCGTATATACATGACGCAATACAGAGCTGCATATCTCAGTCTTACAATAAGACCAATATAATTGTTGTTGATGACAACTCTGCGCAAGATCTGGAGGCTGAAGTTTCTAGATATAAAAATATAAAATATATAAGAAACGAGAAGAACATGGGCCCGGCTTATTCTAGAAATGTGGGGATAAAGTCTTCGTCATCAGAGCTTATAAGTCTTTTAGACTCAGATGATATATGGCACAAAGATAAGCTTCATTATTCCGTAGGGGAATTTAAAAAAAATAAGAGCCTCGGGATGACGTGTGGAAATTATCAAATAATGGTTGGAAATAGGATCAGGCCCTCTTTCTATAAAAAGTCGGTTGCTGTTGATCATAAATCATTAATGAGGATAAATTATGTAGCTTCTGGTTCGACCACAATTAAAAGAAGTGTTGCTGATGACGTTGGTTTATTTAATGAAAAATACTGGATAGCAGAAGATTACGATATGTGGGTGCGGATATCTGAAAAATATCCAATTAAATATATCCATAGGGTTTTGTATTATTACCGCATTACCCCCGGAGGTGATTCGCTTACGCAGAATAGCGAGGTGCAGGCCAATCACATTAAGAACATAGAAGAGATAAAAAAGGAGTCAGTTAGGAGGCTTTTGGAGAGTGAGCAAGCCAGAGATAAGCTGTAAAAGGCATATATTAAAAACTATAACTTGGAGAGCTGTAGGCACATTAGACACAATGTTATTAGGTTGGATTATAACTGGAAGTATAATTACCGGCCTAAAGATCAGCTCAGTTGAGTTGGTAACAAAAATGATTTTATATTATTTTCATGAAAGAGCATGGTATCGCTTTAATTTTGGAATAAAAGATAGGGGGATAGAATGACATCTGAAGTAAGAAAGGTGCGAAGAGCAAGTATGAACAAAAAAAGAGCAATGTTCGTTGGCAGGTGGCAGCCGTTTCACAATGGTCACAAGTGGCTGATTAATAAAAAGCTATCGAAGGGGGTTCCGGTTCTAATTGCGGTTAGAGATATTCCGCCAGATGGCAATAATCCATTTACTACGAGTGAAACAATAGAGATGCTTCATGCTGTATATAGCGATGACGATGTAGAGGTGGTCTCCATATCGGACATAGAAAGTGTAAATTATGGACGCGGAGTTGGATATGAAATAAACGAATTTGTGCCACCCGCAGATATTGGATTTATTTCAGCAACGAATATAAGAAGTTGTATATTAAATAAGGATGACTCATGGAAAATTAATGTTGATTCTAAAATCCATGACTTGGTAGAGCATTATTTGCTGAAGAATGGAGATTAAAATGGATTTTACTAAAAATAGGAACGGCCTTTTTATACAGATGACCGGCTTGAGTGGAGCTGGCAAGACTACATTGGCGCGCGCTGTTTATAGCAAGTTAAGAAGTGGTGGTATAATGGCGGATATAATTGATGGAGACGAATATAGGGAGGGTCTGTGTTCCGATCTTGGCTTTTCTAAAGAAGATCGGAACACAAACGTAAGGCGGCTTGGCTTTGTCGGCAGGGTTTTGGCTAGAAATGGCGTTGTTGCCATTATGTCTGCAATAAACCCATATGAGGATGTTAGGAGGGAAATAGGCGGGACTCTGGTATATATCAAGAGCTCATTGAGCGCTGTTGTAGATAGAGATGTGAAGGGACTTTATGCGAAGGCATTATCTGGTGAGATACCTAACTTCACAGGGATCTCTGATCCGTTTGAAGAGCCGGCAGAGCCAGCTCTGATAATTGAAACTGATAAAGAAAGCTTGGAAGAGTCTATAGATAAGTTATATAATTTTATATTAAATAATACTGTGATGCAATGAAAGATATATTTGATATAAATACAATAAAGAACAAAAGGATTTTAATAAAAACCTTTGTATTTGAATCCGGTTTGTGGTATTTGGCCAAATCATTAGGTGATGCTTTAAAAGAAAATGGAAATGATGTTTGCTACATATCAAAAGCAAAATATGTTAAAGAGAATCGCTCTGGAGCGTTCAAAAGAACTTACCCTCTTCCGCTAAATAATAGGGAGTTTGATGAGCACAATATAATAAGGTTTTCAAACAAGATCTCTGTAGAAAAGCAAATATCTAGTGCAATAAGAAAGCATAATGCAGATATAATTATATCTTTTGAAACATTAATGCAGACGGGCCAGTGGGTTGCTTCTTTAAAGCAGAAGCACGGCGTGCTAGTGTACGAAGTGCCTATGCCCGAATGGGTTACAAGCAGCTTTGTTAAGAACGGCTCATACAAAGTCTTTGACAGAATAATTTCACTCACAGACACTTGCTCGGAAGTCTTCTCTGATTATTCAAATTTAGTTCATAGCAGCTGGGACTATGTTGATAAGTCTTTATTCAATAAAGAGTTTGAACTTGGTTACGACTGTATAAATTTTTATCATCAGGCAAGTACAAATGTTTATTGTAGTCATAAAAATACAAAGATGGTTATAGAGGCGTTTTTGTTTTTTTTAAAGAAAAAAAAGGAGCTGCCAGTTAGACTTGTTATAACAGGTTCTTTATCAAAAGATGAAAGGGCGCTGGTTGATGAATCTAAATTTAGTTCAAATATATTAATAATTGATGATTTTCTTAGTAAAAGAGATATATCAGATATATATAAAAGCACGCATTGTGTTATTGCGCCGTCTACAAAGGAGGGGCTTGGATTATCATTTTATGAGGCTTATGAGTGTGGTTGCAGTATAATTACAACTAATGCCGATCCGATGAATAAACATACAGATTACCTGTGTGAGGTTGCTTCATACAGAAATGACGAAAGCATGGTTTGTTCTTCAATAACAACAGTTAACAATATAGTTGAAAATATAGAAAAAGTATATGGAGATTTATTAATGAGTAGTAAAATGAAAGTTCTTGATGTCGAACCGAGCAAAGATAGCAAGGGGAATAAGGATATACAAGAAGAAAACGACTCTCTTCTCGCTGCATTTTCAGATGATAAATCTGAAGAGGGCGAATTAGATACGGATGTTTTAAACAAGCTTAAAAATAGGGCCGGGTCGCCGGCTCCAAAGGAGGAGGGCGATGTGCCGACCTTAATTGACGAACAAAATGTAAGTATTAACTTCGCAGTAATTGGCGTTGGGCAGGCTGGCTCTAGGATTGCCGAAGAGTTTCACAAGTTGGGGTATGATGTTGGTGTTGTAAATACATCGGCACAGGACCTTGAGTATATTGACGTTTTAGATAATCAAAAGCTGCTGTTGGACGGAAGTCTTGGCGGTACTGGAAAAGATTTGGATCTTGGAAGAGAAATCTTTATGGAAAATGAAGATGTTATGGCGTCATTTATAAACGGAGTTTTGGACGGGAACGAAATGGCATATTTGGCCGTTTCTGGCGGCGGCGGCACGGGCTCTAGCTCTGTTGACTCTGTTATCCCAGTTCTCTTTAACTCGGGAATGCCGGTTGGAGTTATATATGTTCTTCCAAAGGCGACCGAGGATGCTCAGTCAAAGAGGAACTCCATAGAAACTCTCGCAAGACTTGCTAAGATGACCAAGGATTCGGTCATATCAAGCCTTGTCGTTGTTGACAATGCAAGAATTGAGCAAATATATGCAAACTTAAGTCAGTCAAAGTTTTGGGAGGCTGCAAACAGCGCTATTGTTGAGCCCCTTCATTTGTTCAACCACCTAACATCTCAGCCATCAAGGCATACATCGCTTGACCCAAGTGACTTCGGAAAGATCGTCTCATGTGGAGACTGTTCTGTTTACGGAGTTATCGAGGTTTCTGATTACATGGAGGAAACCTCCCTTGCTGAAGCGGTTATAGACAGCCTTTCCGCAAACATGCTTGCGGAGGGATTTGATTTATCTCAAGCACGTTCTGGTGGCGTTATAATAACCGGCTCAAAAGAAGTCTTAGATAAGCTTCCGTCTATAAACATAAATTACTGTTTTCATATGATATCGGAGCAGACGAACGGCTCTTCTATTTTCCAGGGAATTTATGATGTTGATTCTGGGTCTGACGCCGTTAAGATATATACGTGGTTTGCTGGGTTGGGGCTTCCACAAGATAGAATTGACAGCCTCAAAAGGGAGAGTAAGGAGCAGGCCAAGATTGCGTCTGAAAAGGAGAAAACAAGAGTTTCCGCCATGACTCTGGATCTTGATGAAGATCAGGTCAATAGTGTTACGCAAGAGGTGGCTAGGAAAATTAAAAAGAAGAAGTCTGGGTTTAATAAGCTGCAGAGAGGGTCTCGCGGACTTACGAGCAAGAGCATAATAGACAGAAGAAAAAGAAAATAAATTAATAATTTTGATTAACTAGTAATGCTAAAGATAATTTTAGGAAATACTAGCTGTAGAATTATTGGCCATATTGATGATAATGTTTTAAAAGAGCTAGATAATGATATGAGCTATAAGTTTCCCGGCTATCAATTTATGCGGGGTAGGCATGGAGTTTATAATCCATACTCTTCTAATTTGGGTGGCTGGGATGGCCGGGTTAGGCTCCTTACTAAAGGCCGATCTTTCCCGGCTGGACTTTTATCTCGCACAAAAAGCATATTAAATAAAAACAAAGTTGAGTACAGCGTTGTTGACAACAGGGAAGACATACTGCTTGGAAAAGAGCTGGGGCTCTGTGACGGCGAGTTTATTCCTCGTGATTACCAGATAGCCGTTGTGAATAAAGGTTTTGATGTGGGCGGTGGCATAGTCAGATCTGCCACTGGAAGTGGCAAAACATCTATGATTGCCATGCTTGTCGCCAAATTTAATATAAACACAGTTATATATGTTATAGGAATAGAGCTTTTATATCAGATGAAGGAAACTATAGAGCGCCTATATGGAATAGAGTGTGGGATTGTTGGTGGCGGACATTGCGATACATCAAAAAATGTTACAATAATGACAGTGTGGAGTGCGGCATCTGCATTTAATAAAAAGTGCAAGCTTATGGATAGTGATGTAACACATGATAACAAAAGAAAAAATAAGCTTCTTAATAAAAGAGACGTGATAAGAAAAGTTGAGTCTGCAAATTTAATAATTATAGATGAGTGCCAATATGCGGCGTCTGAAACAGTTCAGTTTCTTCATAGGTCTAGCAAGTCTGCAAAATATAGGTTTTTGTTTTCTGGAACTCCATGGAGAGACTCCGGTGATGACATTCTAATAGAGTCTGTTGGCGGGCCGAAATTTTACGATCTTAACGCAACAACCCTTATAAAGAAGAACTTCCTGGTACCTCCAGAGATTCATTTTATAAATGTTCCAATTATGAAAAATGTTGGTAAAAATTATCATGAAGTTTATACAAATTATATTGTAAACAATGAAGAGCGAAACGGACTTATAAAAGACGCCGTTAGAAGGTTGGTAGGTGCTGGCAAGAAGGTCTTGATACTAGTAGTGAGGGTCGCTCATGGAGACGTGCTGTTAGATATGCTAGAAGAAGAGTTTCGAGTGGAGTATCTTGACGGGGGAAAATCAATAAAGCAGCGCCTTGGTGCTATATCTGATATGAAAGAGGGCAGGCTAGATGTTCTAATAGCATCAAAAATATTTGATCAAGGAGTTGACATCCCACAGCTAGATGCATTAATAGTGGCTGGGTCTGGAAAGTCCAGCGGGAGGGCCCTACAGAGGATCGGGCGAGTGATTAGGCCGTGGAGTGGAAAATCTAGCGCGATTGTTGTTGACTTTTTTGATAATGCAAAGTATCTAAGAGAGCACAGCGAAAGACGGATAGGTATTTATGGTAGTGAGCCAGGGTTTAAAATAAAACTACCATCAAAAATATCAAAGAGAAGGAAGAATAAGAAGGTTAGGGATACAAACTGGCTTTCATAATCCTTTTTACATTTAATAGTTGCTATTTGATCGACCTGGTACAATAATAGTGCGGGAAGTTTGCAAGGTGGCGTTATGGAAAAAGAAGAATTTTATAAAAAGATACCTATTTGGATATCAGAGCCAAAAGAAAAATGGAACCATATAACCTTATTGGCATATTTTTGTTATAAATATGAAAAAAAGAATGGGGTTAGGTTCAGCCTCTCTAATTGGAAAGTGAATCCTGGGAAGTCAAAAGAGAGTCGTGATTTTGCAAGGTTGTTTTCAGAGTTCTCACCACATAACTATTCTTTACTACCATTGGATGAAAAATTAGAAGCAAGGGTAAAAATAAATAAAAAGATTTATAATTATATAAACTGGATGTTCGACTTTAAGTTTAGAAGCGGAGAGAAGTCTGTTACCGGAACAGGAATATTTCTTTTAAAAGCAATTATAAATGAGTTCGAAAGAATGTATATTTCTTTTTTAAAGAAAGAAAAGGTCAAGGATGTTTTTAACAACTTTTGTACTTGGTGCGAAAAAGAAGAGCCGGAGATTTTTAATTTGCAGCAGCTAAATAACATCGAAGACCTACTTGTTCTATCGAGATATATAGAGATGTACTCCCTTGGGGAGTCTGATGTTGAATATAGGGCTGTAAAAAAAGCAAAAGACATGGGGTTATTATGAGCAATAATGAAAAACTTATTGGACAATACGTTACGGTTTATTTATCTGGCGGGTGGGAGCTTTCTGGGGAAATAAGGATAGTAAAGGAAGATAAGTTCTTTATAGACAATGATGAAAAAACATATCTAGTTCTTAGGGATAAAATATCCGCTATATGTGTTAATGCAAGCAAGAGGGACTCTTCTGTGCCGTCAAACCATCCGGCAGCTTTGGTGCCGAAGAAGGATGCTGATGCATACAGTCCCGATGGAAAATCCGTAGGCAACGATATGGGGATGTCAATACCATTTGACATGCTTACAGATGAGGCTCAAAGGGAGAATAATGGCGACGACTTTTCTATATCCTTTGGTAAATCGTCACCTGCTGCCGATGGGCCGGAGAGCGGCATAGTCTTTTCTATCAAAGACAAAAGTAGCGGTGATAAATAAATGATACCTGTAAATAAGCTGAGAATGATGAAGGAGCTTTGTATAAAAGAGTGTAAAGAGTGCGGAGGATCGAAGTGTGAGATGTGCGCCTCCAAAGCAATGAGATTTTCAAGGTATGCTTCTTCAAACATACCAATAGATTATTGGAACTCATCATATAAAAACTTCATTGGCGACAAGCGATTCAAAGATGCCGCAAGAGGGTACATCGAGAATGTTGATAAGATGTATGGAGATGGCGATTCGATTGCATTTATAGGTGGGTTTGGCACAGGTAAGACATATATGGCTGCATGCATGCTGAAAATAGCCATGATCAGGGGGTATTCTGCGCTATATTATCATATGAGCGATATGATTCAAGACTCTTTGGACAGCAAGTCTTCTTTTTTTGAAAAAGCAGGAAGTATTGATTTCTTGTGCATAGACGAGTTTGATTCAAGATGGGTTTTCCCATCTGAAAATTCAGAGCAGTTATTTGGGCAGACGATGGAGAGGGTCTTTAGGCATAGGTTTCAAAACAAGATGCCAACTATAATATGCTCTAATACGCATGATTTAAACAGCGTCCTGTCCGGCAGGTTCTCTTCTTCTGTAGAGTCTTTATTCTCTCAGTTTGTAAAAGTATTATATATAGGCGGTAAGGATCTTAGAAAAAATAGAGCGGAGTAGTTATGATTGATGCAAAAATATTAAATTGGATGATGCAGGGGCCAGTACAGATAAATGATGTCTTTAGGATAATAGACTCATCTGTTTTGTACGATGCTTTAATTCCAGATTATAAGCCCACATTTAATGCTATAAATAATTATTATTCAAAGCACAAAATACCGCCCTCATATGAGGTGTTAGAGAAGCTTTTATTTGACTCCGGAGATGACACCTGTGAAGTGCATATAATACAGTCAGATAGCTGCATAGATAATGATATAGGGTATTATACAGATAAAATAAAGGAGCGTTATAATAAATTTTTAGTAAACAGGCTTGGAAATTCTATTAGCGATGATGAAGAAGAGCTTGTTGATATTAATAAGAAAATTAGAGATTTGGGGCTCAAGACAGATCGGCTATATAGGGATAATGTATATTCCGAAGGAGATATATCTGAATCTATTGAAGATAGGGTTAGCCTGTATGACGAAACTGTTAAAAATCCAAATTCGGGATGTGGCATATTAAGTGGGTATAGAGAGCTTGATGAATATACCTGGGGGTTCAAGCCGTCTGAATTAGTAGTAATAGGAGGGGCCAGCTCTAGTGGCAAAAGCCTGCTTATGATGAACATGGCTATAAATTCATGGTCTGGAGATAATGACCCATCTGTTGACGGACCGCCTATAGACTCTGGAAAAAACATTCTATTCTTCTCTCTTGAGATGAGCAAGGAGCAGCTTGAGATGAGGGTTGACTCGAATTTGGCCACAATATCACATACGTCACTTGAGCGAGGAAGGCTAAGCGATGATGATAGGTTGCGTTGGTCTAAGTGCTTGGATTTTCAAAAGAATTATAACAAGAAGTTTTATATTATTGATATGCCAAGGGGGTCTACAACGTCTCAAATAGAGGCGAAGTACCAGTCTATACTTGGAATTTTCCAGCCAGATGCAATTTATATAGATTATTTACAGCTGATGTCTCCAAATGAAGGCGCTACGGGCTCTGACTGGCTAGACATAGGCAAGGTCTCTGAAGAGATGCATGAGTTTTGTAGAAATACAAAACTACCGGTTGTAACTGCTGCACAGAGGAAGGCTAGTTCCAGAAAAGGTGCTGTAGGAAAGGTTGACAAGTCTGATTACTTGGACATAGAGGATTTGGGTAGGAGCAAGATGATTGGAGATAATGCAAACATAGTTTTGCTTATTGCGAATAGAGAAGATGAGAGGCTTAGAGAGGACCTGGAGATACATGTCGTTAAGAATAGGAACGGCCCACGCGGAAGCTTCTCTTTGAGAAAGTTATTTCATAAAATGAAAATAGATGAAATCCCCGATGACTGGGCTGGCTCTATGGGCGATGAAAATGAGATTTGATGTCACAAGGGGGCCCTTTGGCCTATACAATAATGTATTAAAATATGACATACTTGAACTAGACATAGAGCTCGGAAGCAGGGTGGAAACCGGCCTGTACTTGCTTTTATCAGCGCCAAGTAAGTCTCGCGACTTCATAAAGGTTCTTCCCCTTAAAGAGTATTTTGAAAATAGTGATTGTTGTAATATAAATATACCAGCAGTTTCGATGCCAAATGAAATGATTAGTGGGCTTCAGAAAAAAGAAAACGGATTTATTTTGTTTTTTTTGAATAATGATAATCCGCATATAAAAAAAGCAATAGGCAGTTATTTTAAAAAATAAGAATCTTAATATTTTAAGTTTTAAAAGTTTTAAAAAGTAAAATTAATAAGAATAGGAATGTTGTTTAAATTCAATGAAAACAAAAGATGTTGGAAAGATAAAAAATATAATTTATAACGAGGAGACCATGGATCTTGAGATAACGGTTGTCGTTACTGATGCAAAATTTAAAAAAAAGATATTAAGAGATTTGGCCCTTACTGGTAACATAATGTTTAGTAATAATAAGCTAATATATATACCTAATACAGAAGGGGATGGCTAATATGCCTAAATATAATTTCAAATGCCCAGACTGCTCTTTCAAAGAAGTTGTTGATGCGGCCATTCCTGAATATCTTTCTGTATTAGAAAGTGCTGTTAATTACGATTTATGTTCGAACCAGTGTTTATATAAGGATAAGCGGGTTTTCAAAGGCATCTCTTTTTTTGAAACATCTGATGGTGTTGAGGCGCTAGAAACTATGAAATCCGAAGCAAGGGAACTGGCCGATAGGGTCAGAAGTGGTGATTTAAAAGCAATAGAAGATATTTGCGGGTAACTATAATTAGGAGAAGAAATGCCAAGAAAAAAGAAAGCAAACATAGACGAGCTAATTTCTGCATTAGATGAGCATGTTGCTGAGCAAAATAATGACGTATGGTCTGGAACATTAAGAGACTATATTGGGATGGTTGCAAACAAGCCATCTTTAAATATGTCTGCTCATAAGCGTGTTTTGCAAATGATAGAGTCTCACGGAGTAACAAAGTGTGAAGATACCGGGGAAAGAACATACTCATTTTTTGAAAGTGATTTATTTGGTATAGATGATTCGATAAAGCAGGTCATGGAATATCTCAAAGCTGCCGCTGCCGGCAGTGAGGTATCAAGAAGAATACTTCTGATGTACGGGCCAACATCATCTGGCAAGTCACAGTTTGCGATAAACCTCAAAAGAGGGCTTGAGGAGTATTCCAAAACAGAGCCTGGCGCTATGTACTGCCTATCTGATTCTCCAATGAACGAGGACCCGCTTGTCGCAATACCAGAGTCGATGAGGCCCGCCTTTTTGAGTGAGCATGGCATAAAAGTTGAAGGCTCATTAAGCCCATATATGGAAATGCTACTTAAGGAGGAGTATGGCGGAAACTTTCTTGACCTTCCTGTGAAAAGAGTATTTATATCGGAAAAAAACAGAAGTTGCATAGGAACATTTGTGCCGTCAGATAAGAAGAGCCAGGATATAGCCGAGTTGATAGGGTCTATTGATCTGAGCACAATTGGAAAGTACGGCGCAGAATCAGACCCAAGGGCATACAGGTTTGACGGAGAGTTGAATGTTGCTAACAGAGGAATGATGGAGTTTGTCGAGATGCTCAAAGTCGATCAAAAGTTCTTGTATGTATTGCTGACTTTGGCGCAGGAGAAGAACATTAAGACGGGAAGATTCCCATTTATATATGCTGATGAATTCATCTTATCCCATACTAACGAAACAGAGTATAGGAGATTCCTTGCGAAGGAGGAGATGGAGGCACTGCACGATAGAATAATCGTTGTAAAGGTTCCATACAATTTAACAGTTAGCGAGGAGGTAAAGATATATTCAAAGCTTATAGGTCAGGCGAATTTTGAGAGTATTCATATAGCCCCATACACTTTGCATTGTGCTGCAATGTTCTCGGTGCTATCAAGGCTGAAGGAGCCGAAAAATCAAACGCTATCTTTAATGAATAAAATGAGGCTTTATAACGGCGAAGAGATAGAAGGGTTTACTTCCGGAGATGTTCCTCAGCTAAAAGAAGAATTCAATGAAGAGGGAATGTCTGGAATTTCGCCAAGATATGTTATAAATAGGATTTCATCTATACTTGCAGATGACTCAAAAACCTGTATAACCCCTATAGATGTGATACGCTCAATAAGGAATGGCTTTAAGTCAAATCCAAAATTAGACGGAGCAGAGATAGAGCGCCTTGAGAATATATTAACTAAGATTATTGAAGAGTACAGCAAGATAGCGAAGAACGAGGTTCAGAAGGCATTCTTTGTAAACTTTGAAGAAGAGATACAGGGCTTGTTATCAAATTACATGGATCACATAGGATCGTATTTGGACGGAACCATGGTTGAGGACGAGTGGGGCGATAAGCATGAGCCAAACGAAAGGCTTATGAGGTCTATAGAGGAGAAGATAAGCATTACAGAATCTGGAAAGAAGTCCTTCAGGCAAGAGATTTATAGAAAAATGCTTCGTGGGATGCAAAGCGGAGATAGCGATTTGTATAATTACAAAGATCATCCGAGATTAAAAGAGGCTCTTGAGAAGCAGCTTTTCGAAGAGAGGCAGGATATAATAAGGCTCACTGTTAGCAGTAGAAATCCAGACGGCGACAGCCTTAAGAGGCTTAACGTCGTTATAGAGACTCTTTGTGACAAGTACGATTACACGCCAGAAAGTGCGAATAAGCTGTTGAGGTATGTAAGCTCTTTGATGGCAAGAAACTAATGTCTGATGACTCCCTTAAGTCGGAAGACCTTTCGGATATCTGGAAGTTAAAAAAAAGAGGCAAGAGAGACTCTGACCGGCATAAAGAGTTGGTAAAAGAAGCTATAAAAAAAAATAGTAAAGATCTTATATCACAATATGACGTTGTAACTACCGATGGGAATAAAAAGATAAAAATATCTTTAAAGTTTTTAGACCAATATAAGTTTAAATATGGGAAGATAAACAAAAATGGCGGCATTGGTCAGGGCCTAAAAAACCCATCTAGTGGAGATAAGTATAGGCTAAGAAAACCATCTCGTGGAGACCCATCTCGTGGAGCCGGAAATGAGGAGGGTGAGCAGACATATGACCATGAGGTCTCTATAGACGAAATCACCAACATTCTTTTAGAGGAGCTTAATCTTCCGTGGATGAAGCCGAAAGAGAGCTCCATTATAGTTGTAGAAAGTGAGGAGTTTTCATCTATAGAGAAAAAAGGGATTCTTTCTAATTTAGATATAAAAAGAACGTTAATAGAGAATCTAAAAAGAAATGCTGCGGCTGGAGATGCAAAGGTAGGTGATTTTAAAAATGATGATCTACGCTTTAAAACATGGGATGATGAGATTGAGTATGCGTCAAATGCGGCTGTTTATATAATGATGGATAGAAGCGGCTCAATGGGGCCGGAAAAAAGCTTGATAGCTAAAACTTTTTACTTCTGGATGGTTCAGATATTAAAAAGAAGATATGACAATATAAAGTTGATTTTTATTGCTCATGATGTGAATGCGTTTGTTGTTAACCAAGATGATTTCTTCAAAATATCCCGTGGTGGCGGCACACAATGTAGTAGCGCATTTGCTTTGGCGTATGATCATATAATATCAAATCACAACCCAAGCCAATGGAATAATTATGTTTTTGAATTTAGCGATGGAGATAACTGGGGGAGTGATAACACCGTTTGTGTAGAGTATGTTAATAAGTTATTGCCAATGGTATCTGCAATTGGATATGGCGAGATAAACACCGTGGAAGATATAGTTACTCCGTGGAGAAATGAGTCCGGATTACTTTCTAATGTTTTAAAACAATCAATTACAGAAGATAAATTTATATCAGTTCAAATAAGCTCTCGTGACCAAGTTTTTGACGCGTTAAAAATGTTTTTTGATGCAGGAAGTGCTCTGGAGGATAAGTAGGTTGAAAAAGAAACTTAAAAATAGAATTAATAAGCTCATATCATTAGCTGAAGAGATGGGCCTTGACTTTTTTGATGTTAACTTTGAAGTAGTGCCATATGAGGTCATGCTTGAGGTCACAAGCTATGGCCTTCCAACGAGGGCTCGACATTGGAGTTACGGCAAATCATATGATTATCAGAAGATAAGTGGCGAGATGGGGTTTTCTAAAATATACGAAATAGTGTTGAATAACGACCCATCGTATGCTTTTTTACTTGATACAAATTCAGATATAGCCAATACAATGGTCGCCGCACATGTGTTTGGGCATTCTGCATTTTTTAAAAATAATTATTTGTTTAAAAAGACAGACAGGAAGATGGTTTACCAAGCTGCTGCCAGGGCGCAAAGAATAGAGGACTATATAGAGAAATATGGTCTAGAATATGTAGAGCACATAATGGACATGGGGTTTGCTTTAGATAAGCATATAGATTGGCACAAGGGAACTTATCGTGAGCTATATGGAAAAAAAGAGACTGTGTTTAAGAAAAGGAGAGCTGGCGAGTTTTCGGATATATTAAAAAATAAAAATAATGGAACTCTCAAAGAGGTTATTGTTAATGAAAATTTTCCACCACATCCAGAGCACGATGTACTATGGTTTTTAATAAATTATGGAGATTTAAACGAATGCCAAAAGGATATACTTAGCATAATAAGAGAGGAGTCGTTTTATTTTTATCCACAATATTATACAAAGATAATGAACGAAGGATTCGCAAGCTTTATTCATGCAGAGCTTATGTATAAATTTGATGACATCTCTCCTGCTGAACATTTAGATTTTTGCAAAATACACGAAAAGGTCGTGCAGCCGGGAAGTAACAGGCTTAATATAAATCCTTATTTTTTAGGGTTCACAATTTTTAGCAAGATCAAGGAGGAGTGGGATAAAAAGCATGAAAATGGAGAGTCGGATATTAACGGCCTTCAAAAAATATATTCTATTGTTGAAACAGAAGATGATATATCATTTGTGCACAATTATCTTACTCAGGAAATAGTTGATGATTTGGGCATGTTTTCTTACGTAAAAATATATGACAAAGTAAAGGGGACCTATATAGAGGTTGAAAGCAACAAGGTAGAGGATGTTGCAGAGGGGATATCTTCAACGATTTATAACTATAGAGTCCCACTTATTTCAATAGAGGGTGCGACGAAGGACTCTCTTGAGCTTAAGCATCATACGAGTCATATTGGGACATTAGACGTAACCCACCTAGAGGTTGTTATGGAGTATATAAGAGAGCTGTGGGGGGCCGGAATAATAGATCTTGAGAGCATAGACAGCCTCGGAGAAGTTGTTCATTATACTTATGATGAGCTAGGGTTTAGTCATGACGCCGGCTTTAGGCTCGTTCAGCCAAAGATAGATATTTCTTTTTAATTTTATCAAAAATACCCGGTCGCCTCAGTATAATTCAAAATACCAGGGGACTTGTAAGATGACAGAAGAAGTAACTAATAATCAGGAGCAGGACAAGCTGCCGCAAGTTGATTTTTCATTTCAATTTAATACAGCTAAAGAGCATGAGAAGGTCGAGAGTATAATTTTTGATTTGCTATGTGATCAAGCCAAACTCTCTTGCTCAAAAGGTAAGCGAGCCGGGGTCTTAGTGGTTCTTGGAAATTTTGATTCATCAAAAAACCATACAGTGTTTGGAATGAGGCAAATTGAAAAAAATCCGATACAGAAGTACTTGAATCTTTTGGTACGTCAGCATTGCAAAGAAATAGCGTCATTAATGGGTGTAAATTATGATGGCGCATTTGTAATGAATAGAAATGGGCAGGTCCTTGGCCTTGGGATATATCTAACGGTTGACCAGCCCATGCTAGACATTCCAGACGGCTCTGGAACTCGGCATATAACGGCTGCTTCTTTCTCAACAAGAGAAGATGTCCAAGCTGTTTTTACATTATCTGAGGAAACAAACATAGTCAGGATATGGAAAGGCGGTGTTTTTACAAAGCAATATCACCCAGAAGATGGGCCTGCGCAGGACTAAACTTATGTCGTATTACAAGGTCTCTAATCTAGATATAAAAATGATCTATATCTCGAATGAGAATTCTGATGATGGAGGATGGAGGATAAATCTTTTTAATATGCTTTTGTTTTTTGCAGATAGCCGCGTAAAAAAAGCAAACATATTTTACGATAAGGATGACTTCACGCAAGAAGCATATTTGGGCCTCTGGGATGCGATATGTACATTTGATCACCATAAGAATTTTGATTTTTATAGGTGGGCCCAATGGAACATATCCTCTCGGCTTAGAAATTTGCTTAGTCTGAAATCTAGAGCAGATGGCTATAATCTTTTGGGCAGCGGAGAAGAAGGCTTTTATGAGATAAATGATGATGAAGTTTTTATAAAACTTTCATTAAGTGATCATTATAAAGTTTTAGATGAAAGAGAGAGGGGTGTTTTACATGATATTTTCTTCCTTGGAAAAACATTATCTGAGGTTGGAAACGGCCTTCTCTTATCAACTGAAAGGATCCGGCAAATAAAGTTCGGAGCAATTGAAAAATTAAAATCTATATATGTATAGTTTATGAAGGAAGATAGTATGTTTAAGCAAAATATTTCATTTGACGTGTGGGGTGGAGAATCTGGAAAGTATAGGCTAAAAGATGCCAATGGAAATAATATAGATGAGTCCCCACAAGACACTTGTTTCAGGGTCGCCAAAGCCCTGGCCCTTGGCGAAGAGGATCCGAGCCGGTGGGAGGGCGAGTTTGCGTCTATACTTGGTACGAGGTTTGCCGGCGGCGGCAGAATAATGGCAAATATAGGGGCGCAGGAATACAAGAAGGATGTCTCTCCTATAAATTGTACAGTTATGAGGCAAATCCCAGACAGCATGTCCGGAATAATGAACACTGTTGGTGATGCTGCATTAGCCTTAAAGTCGGGCTGTGGGGTTGGTTATGACTTTAGCACTATAAGGCCCAAGGGCTCTCATGTTTTTGGCGCCGGAGCAGAAACGTCTGGTGTTATATCTTTTATGAAGATATTTGATGCAACTTGCGCAACAGTTATGAGTGGCGGAGGAAGAAGAGGGGCTCAGATGGGCTGTTTAGACATACAACACCCAGAAGTTGAGTCTTTTATATCTTGCAAACGCGAAGCGGGTATGCTAAGGTATTTTAACCTGTCTGTCTTAATAACTGATGCGTTTATGACCGCTGTTGAAAACAATGAGGGGTGGGATCTTTGGTTCTGGGAGAAGGATTCTGACTATAATAGTGGCGGAAGCGTATTTGTAATAGAAGTAGAAGATATTCCGTTCAACCATCCGGAAGAAAAGTATTTCTCTTTCTCAAAAAGCCATGCTGAAGTTTTAAGTGGCAATTGTGATATAGACACAGTTTTTAAAAAGACGGTTTTCAAAACAGTTCGGGCCAGAGAGCTATTTGATCTTATAATGGAGTCAACGTATGATTTTGCAGAGCCTGGATTTATTCTTATAGACAGGATAAATAAAGAAAACAACCTGTGGTTTGTTGAGTCTATAAGGGCGACCAACCCATGTGGAGAGCAGCCATTAGCTCCAAACGCGGCATGTCTGCTGGGCTCAATGATCTTAACGAGCTATGTTAGAGGTGCGTTCAAAAAGAAGGCCTCTTTTGATTGGGACTTGCTTAAGAGGGACGTTAGAGTTGCAAATAGGTTATTGGATAATGTTGTAGATGTTAATAATCTGCCACTTGAAGAGATGCGAGAGCAGATAATAAGCAAGAGAAGGCATGGACTTGGGTTTACAGGTCTTGGATCCGTTCTGAATATGCTCGGAATGAGGTATGGATCGGAAGAAAGTGTGGAGTTTTCAGAAAAAATATCTTTGGTGCTTGCCAGCGAATCTCTACTAGAGTCTATAAATATAGCAGAAGAAAAGGGTTGTGCGCCAGTACTTAAATCTAAGAAGTCTCGCGAAATGCTAGTTAGCTCTGGATACATGAAGAGGCTTCTTGGGGAGATTGACGCCGATGGCAGTATAAAACAGATGATATTGAAAAATGGCTTAAGGTGGTCCCATGCAACAAGCATTGCCCCAACAGGGACTCTTAGTCTTACGTGGGGCAACAATTGTTCTAATGGGATTGAGCCATCTTTTTCAAATTCATACTTAAGAAATGTTAGAGTATCCGGTAAAAAAACAAAAGTGCAAGAGGAGGTTTGCAGTTACGAATATTATCTCTGGAAGGACAAGTTTGGCGACGATGACTTACCCACATGGTGGAGCATTACGGATGATTTAGAAACAGCAGATCACGTCAGAATACAGGCGGCTGTTCAAAAGTGGTGTGATAGCTCTATATCAAAAACTATAAATGTCCCGGCCGACTTTTCATTTGATAAGTTTAAAGATGTCTATATAAGTGGGTGGAAGAGTGGCCTCAAGGGAGTTACGACATTCAGGTTTAACCCAGAGGCCTTCTCTGGGGTTCTGGTTAGAAAAGAGGACTTGGAAAATACGCAATATTCCTTTACATTAAGTGACGGTAGTGAAGTGACTGTATGTGGCTCAGATACGATAGAGTATGATGGCGAAATGCATAATGCAGCAAATTTATTTGATGCACTTAAGGAAGGTATATATGGAGATATGTGATGAATGAGCCAGTTAAAATAAATAAAGAAATTGTAGGGTGGAAAATAACTGGTGACCATGACGATAGCAGAAGAGGAGCTATAGAGGATAGCCACGCCCCAAAAAGGCCACTTGAGCTAGAGTGTGAGATACATAAGGCAAACGTTAGAAATGACCAGTGGACGATAATAGTTGGCATGCTGGACGGCAGGCCATACGAGGTAATGGGCGGATTATCTGAATATATAGATATACCAAATAAGTATAGCGATGGGTCAATAATGAAAAGGCCTAGAAAAACAATGAACGCCAAATACGACCTAAAGTTCGGTGAGAGCGGAAGTGAGGTTTTGTTAAAAGATGTTGTTGCGATATTTGACAACCCAAATTATGGCTCCTTGACGAGGATGATATCAATGTCTTTAAGGCATGGAGTTCCTGTTCAATATATAGTAGAGCAGCTTCAGAAGGATAAAAGTTCTGATATGTTTTCCTTCTCAAGGGTTATATCAAGGGTTTTAAAAAAGTATATAAAAGATGGATGCAGAGTTGGAAATGGTGTTGCAAGGTGTAATTGTGAAAATCATGAAGAATCTAATTTTATATATCAAAGTGGATGCGTTCTTTGCACAACCTGTGGTTATTCGGCATGTGGCTAAGCCATGCCGGTCATCACTCTTTTAACAGATAGGTTTGGGTATAACGAGCCAATTTCTGAGCTCAGAGACTCTTGGGTCTATGGCGTGTTAGAGGCTATGGGGCTGGATCTTGAGATACTTGAAGAAGCTACTGATGATATAGTCACAGAATATTTATTAGAAAATAGAATTGATGTAGTCGACTATCCTGATTTGGGAGCGGTTAGGATTTCGGCAGATAGAGAGGTTGCTGCAGAATGGGCCGGCCCGGAGTTTAAATTAATGATCGACGATGACTCTAGTTTTTATTACCAAGTAACAATCGAGCACTGGTCGATCTTTGATAATGATGATGGCGATTAATTTTTTACTATTTATTATGTATAATGTATAAGCATGGAGCAAGACTAGTTTGAATCACAAAAAAGTTTTTATTATCGATACAAATGTTTTATTGTATCACGAAGACGCCATTCATGGCTTCCCAGAGTCAATGGTTGTAATTCCAATGGAAGTCTTGGAGGAGCTTGATACTTTCAAAACGTGTGACGATTCTCGTGGAAATTCTGCAAGATATATAAACAGGTTTTTAGACAGCCTAAGAGAGGGTGGTAGCCTAGATAAAGGGGTTACACTTAATAATGACCAAGTTATAATTGTATCATCTGATAGCGACATGGGGTTTCTCCCAAGTGGAATGGTAGACAATGTTGACAATAGAATTTTATCTTTAGCGATACATTTTGAATCAAAGGGATATACTCCGGTTGTCATCACTAGAGATATATCGTTAAGAATTAAGTGTGACTCTTTATCAATAAACGCTGAAAATTACAGCAAAGAAAAGGCCATAGTAGACAGAAAGGGCGCTTATACCGGCGTTTCCGTTGTTAATGTATCTGGAAGCGTGATAGACGAGTTTTATTCAAATGGCCATATAAGTTGCGAAGACGCTGGTAGTAAATTTAGACCAAACGAGTGTGTCGTTTTAAAGGCTGAAAATAAAAAAAGCGCCTTGGCTATGGCCAGTGTAAGTGGGGGGCTGAAGAAGCTATATGCGCCACCTAATGGCGGTCTTACCATCCAAGGAATTACTCCAAGGAACAAAGAGCAGAGGTTTGCACTAGAGCTTCTTTTAAATAAGGACGTTCATATGGTTACAATGACTGGTATGGCCGGCTCTGGTAAAACGCTAATGGCAATAGCATCTTCTTTACAGTTGATGCTGGATAATAAATATGATAAAATTATAATATCAAGGCCTGTGCAATCTATGTCTAAGGACATAGGGTTTTTACCTGGCACGAAATTTGAGAAGATGGAGCCATGGCTGCAACCGATATTTGATAACTTTAAATATGTATTTAAAAACAGCGAGCATTATTTAGACTTGTTGATAGAAAAAAAGAAGATAGAGGTTGAGGCTTTAACATATATAAGGGGCAGGAGCTTGCCAAATACAATTTTTATTGTAGATGAGGCGCAAAATATAACCCTTCAAGAGGCCAAGGCCATTTTGACCAGGATGGGCGAAAACTCAAAGCTCATAATGATTGGAGACCTTCATCAAATTGATTCGCCGCATATGGATACGTCTAGTTGCGGCCTGGCGACGGTTGTTGAGATGTTCAAGGACTTTGAGCTATCTGGGCATATTACTTTATTAAAAGGAGAGAGAAGCAAGCTAGCTTCTCATGCAGCTAAAATAATGTAGGCTAAAAAATGTCTATCTGGATAAATATTTTAAACAAAAAGAAAGAGGATGAGAAGCGCGAAGAGCGCAGAATTCCTCTTTATGCACCAATATATAATGACTATCCAGACAGAAATCCATATGATAATAAGAAAAAAAAGAAGAAATCTATTAAAAGTCCGAATAAAAGATACCCGGAGACTGTAGACGATTTCGAGGTAGATCTCGACATAAGTGAGGATTTTAATGTTACAAAGATTGGATCAGTTATACAAAGCAATAAAGAGCCTTGGTTTAAATTCTCATGCAAATAAGGTTTTGGATGTAATTAAGCTTGCACAAGCCTCTGGCACATACACTATCGTCTCGGGCGATGTTCCGGGCAAGATAGTTAAAAGCGAAGAGGTTGGGTACATCTCAGAGTCATATACTTATAATGGGCAAGCCGTTTCTGGATGCTTAAACCTTAGCGGCCTTGGGTCTGCATTAATGATGTTTAATGAAACGAGCGCAACAAGTCTGCAGCTTGGTCAAAAATTAAATATACCATCATTACAGCTTTTAATTGATAACTACAACTCTTCTCATCAAATAATTCAGACGACATGCCTTGAGGCTCGCCGTTGGTCTTCTTATATAGACAGCGCAATATCTCAAGAGCAGTGCTCCAGAGATACAGTTACGCCAGATGGTGAAAACTTAAATCCGGACTGGACGCCGGAATCAGGAGGGGATACAAGGCAGCTTCCAGCCCTTATAGCATGTATAGCTGCTGCCATAGACATGAATGACAGTGATAAAGAGCTATTTAGGCGACTTGTGTGGAAAGAGTCTAGAAACGATGGTCAGGCGGCAAGGTCTAGCGTTAATGCGATTGGATATTCGCAGCTTATAAATGGGCATGAGCAAGTGGCGAATATTGCAGGTATAGACATAAGCAGCTTTGACATAACAAATTCTGAATTTGATAATTTATTATTTGGCGCGCTATATTTAAAGTGGCTTCTCGAAAGATATAATAATGATAGACACAAGGCGCTTGCTGCATATAATTGGGGGTTTGGGAATTTAGATGATGCTCTTGGCGGAGACAGATCTAAAGATATAAGTAGTTGGTTTGACGGCCCCAGTTTAGAAGAAAATAGGCGCGTCGTGTCGAGCATTCCAAGTAAATTTAGAGACGAAACCTATGGGTATGTTAGAGAGATACTGGGAATTCCGTGACAACATGCAGATTTATCTAGACGAGGATTCATACATAAAGGCCACATTAGAGGAGCCATCTTTATTAATATTGTCGCTTAAAGCGAAGAGAGATGATGATTCTCATATTATTATTTCTGCACAATTAGGCCAGAAAGAAATTGATAAATTAATATCTTCGCTGGTATCATTTAGAACGGAGATGGGTTAATGGCTACAACAAAAGATAGATATTCTGAAGATCATGAGATTAAGATAATAGACGGCAATCTTACTTTGCACACTACGAATTCTGACTCTGTTGATTTGCCATCGACACTCCAAGCAACCAGTTGTACAACTGGCGCTCTTATTGTTGCCGGAGGAGTTGGAATCGGCAAAACCTTATGGGTTTGCGATGGAATTTACGCGGACAGCCTGGCTCCTGCAACTGGCGACAGCATTATAATAGGCGGCTCGGACACAGAAACTGTAACGATCGAGACCGGCGCGGGTGGTGATGGGACAATTCATCTTGACGCAGGGGAGGATGGCGCTGTAGAGATTACCGGGACATTAGATTATGAAGGTGAGTTGGATATAGCGGGCGGGCTCAATGTTGATGGAGGATCAACTATATGTCTCAAAGGTGAAGATGGAACAAAGTATGCTTGTATATTCGCCACAAACGATCTTAACGCGAGGGACGACACAACGCATGGCTCAATAGGTCATCATGCAGGCGGTCTTGTTATAAGGCTTACACACTTTGACGTGCCGATGACCGAGGGCGTCATTGAGGGCGGCAATGATCACCCGAATCACAGCATAAAGCGGGCGGGCATTATTGTGGATAACCGCAGCTGGTCCGACCACCACTATGAAGGTGAGTTAGATGGGGCAGTCGATACTTGGGAGGTGGAGGAGTCCTTTTATGATCCAAAGATAAGGTATTCGAATCCAGTCTCAAAAATAATGTTTATTGGACCTGCAGCATTTCAATCAGCCCCATATGAGAAGTACGCGGGCTCTGGGAGCACGTCTTCTGACGGCGCAGCAGCTCTCGTGGATGGCGATATTCACAATGCAGCCCGCCAGGGGCTTGGGCACTGTGATGCGCGAGTATGGGAGAACGAAGGAGTGGAGCAAGTGGGCGCGGGCGGCGAGTTCGAAGATGGTCAGATTTTTGCATGGGAGCTTGTATCAGAATCCGGCAAAGAGACATGGCACAGGCTTTATTGCGAGCTTCCTCACTCAATACCGGATAATTCAACTGTATATGGGGTAAGGTGGTACTTCACTCTGGACGCTGGATGTAAGATAATTAACGAGTCAGGCGCCAGCCCCGGCGTCCCACGAAGAGACTGGAGTAAGGTCAGCCCTTCCGATGGTGATACGTGGATCAAGCCAAGGCTGCGTAGGCAGCAGGTTGATGGAGGAAGGGAGGATGACGGCCTCGGCTCTTTTGAAAACGGCAAGCTAGGGGTGCCATCCGACGAAGGGAACCCTGGAGCAGGAACTGTTTGGGGCAATCACTACGATGTAATGGGATTTAAAGCATCGTTAAACGATGACGATCCACAGCGCGGAAGCTTTACCCTTACTATGGGAAAGGTTTCAGATACTGAGGGTGCCTGGATGGATCATTATAATTATCGCGAGGATGATGGGCATTCTACCTGGGGCAGAAGCTCTGAGAAGTCCTGCCAGGTGATGGATATATACAGATCAGAGTTTATATATACAATGAACCTGGATGTCAAGATTAAGAGATATGACTCGACCACAAACAACGGCACGGCCATTAGATTCGGCGGATGTAAGATATATTACATAACAGATAATCCGTGTGATCCTGCTGGTGGCAATAGAGATATGGACCAAAAGCTTTTGGGTACCGACAGGAGATATGGTGCATATAACTCGGATGGCACCAGAAGGACCGGCGGAAGTTGAGCAGCTTTAAAACAATAGACTGTACCAAAAGTTGCAGGATGACAAGCCAGCTCAAAGAAAGCAATCTTTGCACGGGAGAGGCGAAGGTCAGCGGCGATAAAATTGTTTTCGGGTGCCAAAAGAATTTAGCATCTGCATCTGAAGAGATAAGAAACCACTTTAAATGCAGCTTTTGGGACATGGAGATATATAGCATTTGTAGCAGCTGCAGCCTTGACTGTATAAAAAATGAAAATGAGGATTTGGCCAAAATAAAGAAGCAGAGGGAAAAGCTCGAAGAACTTATGAATAAGAGCATAAACCCACTTATGGCGTCTATACCTATAACCCCATCGGATGCCCAGAAGATATCAAGAAAATATAAAAAGCTTCAGGAAACAGAGAGCGTTGACAGGGAGTGCAGCGAGCAGGCTATGGAGGCCGCAGAGTTTGCTAGCGGGGTTATGTCGGCAGTCCTGTCTGGCAAACAGATTGATATGGCTTATTTCAAGGGGGTTGCTAATCATATCGTAAGTAAAGCGGCAAGCCTAAATCCAGATGCAAAAATTGAAGATATCGATTTTAAAAAGATGGAAGAGACCAGCCCATACCGCCAGCAAAATCAGCTTATTAAGAAGAATATGAAGATAAAGTAATGTAACATTGCTATTGATATATATGTGGAAAGCACAATCAATATTCCAAGTTGAGTAATTTTTTTATCTATATATTTATCAAGAATAATAATCGGCGGAAATGATAGTGCAATTTTCGTAAGCACAAACAGCATCACCGATTCGTTCAGAATGCCAGATAAAATAGGGTTGCCCTCCGGCACATTCCAAAACACAAACCAACTAAGTGTCGCAACTATATCTACTAGAAATAGCAGCAGTAATAATTTTAAGTGGTTATTATTGAAAAATATAGCCAGGCCTCTTTCTAAATATTACTAAATTTATATCAAGTTATTTTTTTTTAAAAAATATTTAATAACCGGCATTACTCTACATTGCAGTCGGCCCATACGGCATACGTTATATCTATCGAGCTTCCCTCTCCCGGGATTACTACGAATGCAATTGCATTTACCGACTGGTCGTATATCCAATCATAATTAATCACCCCATCTACAAGTACCTCTATCGTATCTTCGATCGGTTCTTCAGATAAGGTAAATGATGAGACCATGAGAGAGTCTCTTGCTAGCTCTTCCATTGGGGTGCCCCAGTCTTCGGCACAAATTGAAAGGAACGTTCCGCCCATCGCAGTCACAAGGGTGTGATAGTCGGCTCCAGCCTGGGCGCCGCCGTTCGCTGTACATCCGCCCGGTACATCTCCCGCGACAGCATGGGCCACCACTAGTCCCGGGCTTGACTTGAGGGACAGCAGGCGCGCTTCCATTCCAGAGGGTGACACTGTAGAGTAGTCATCTTCATCGGAAATGTAAATTACAACAAGCTTGGAATCATCCCTGAGGAAGACGCTTCCTGGCGCGGCGTCACCAGTTCCCATTGTTGCATTCCATGACTGGTCCATTCCTCTTTCATATGCGCTTCCATGATATCCAATTGATGTAATTTGGCTCATAGCCTCTCCGACTGGGTCCGGAGTTAACGGGGTAATTATATCTCCTGCAAATTCTGAAGAATCTGTTGTTATAAATGCTATATGGTAATCAACACCTGATGTTGAGAAAACATTTATAAAGGTGTCGAAATTATTTGATAGCTGTGTTTGATTAGACCCCATTGAGCCGGAGTTGTCTACAACAAACAGTATGTCAGATGCAAGATTTTCATCTTGGTCAAATAAATCTGTGACAAATCTATCATACTCTCCAAGTCCATCATGCGCAGAAGATACAACGCCATTGGCCGGATCATTAGAGGTCACTTCTATATATGCGCTATCATCCAAAGTGTCTAGCGGAACGTAATAAGTTCCAACAGAAACTGAGTTGCCAGGGCTAATTGTCCATGGCAAAGGTCCGTGAGAAATTTCATATTCTTCAAGTTCAAAATCAACAGGCACGGTTGCAAAATACTCCAAGTCCGTAATCTCAAGATTTGCATTGCCAACATTTGAAATTTCTATATTAAGATATTCATCACATCCTAAGAGTATCTTGCCGAAGTCATGATAGTCTGGAGCCATCTCTATTATCGGCGCATCACCAAATCCGGATATTGGCACCTCCACGAGTGGCTCATCGGGGTCGTCTGATTGTATAAAAACAGAGGTTGTATCTGATGAGAAGGTGTAAGGAGAGTAGGTTACTTCCGCCTCTATCGTTTCTCCCGGCGATACGGTAAGCGATGTCTCTGGCGACACAAGAGAGTATGGGGCTCCAGAGCTTGTTATAAATATATCGTTTATAGTAAGTTCATCGTTTCCAACATTTGTTATTGATATTATGTCATTAGATGTTTCATGCCCTGCGTTTAAATTTCCAAAGTTAATTTCTTCGGGTGTTACATATATGTCGGGATTGCTCTCAACAATAGCTCTCAGCTTATAATCAGAGCATGATAGTAATGGCAGCATTAATAATAGTGGCGCTATAGCTTTTTTCATAAAGTAGACTCCTTTTATAACTCGTCTAGAAATTCATACAGATCGGACAATGGGATTGCTATTGACCCATAGGTAGGAAGCGATGCAAAGACAACCCCTATGACCTCTCTATTTTCGTTGTAAACCGGGCTTCCGCTGTGGCCCGGAAAAATCATTGCGGACAGGAATAAGAAATCATTGCCATTTCCTGACATGTCTCCGAGACCAACCTGTTCTCTGCTTAAATGTCCAGAGATGCAACTTTCAATTATTATTGGGAAAGTTCCGTTTGGGGCGCCAACTATAGTTATTTTGTCAAGCTGCTTTACAGTAGTTCCTCTTCCAGCTAATGTCACAGGCCTGAAAAACCCGTGCACCTTCACTAAGCAGAGGTCTCTTTCGGAATCTGAATATATTATCCTCCCTGTTGCAAACTCGCCAGAAGATTGGTCCAGCCTCGGGGTATCACTATTTTCTACAATCATTACGGCGGTTCTTGACTCTAAAAAGTTTATACAAAAATGATCATTTGTTATTATATATGATGAGTCATCATCTTGATCGTATTTTATGCTAAAGCCGGTTGCGCTGCCTATAAGCAGTCCGCTTGATGGGTCTGAACCGCTTGCATATGGTGGGACAATCACCATTGATAGTTTTACAACAGGCTCTAACATCCTGTTTCTATCTATAGCGCTAGAATCATCGGAGATGTCATCAAGAAATTCCGGCTGCTCGCCTACCTCTATTCTTGAGAATATTATTATAGACATCAGTAGCGATAGGGAAATTACCGTTGTTATTAAATTCTTAATAGCTACTCCCTTATTTAATAAAAGTTATTAATTTATCATTGTTGTTCATTATATATATACTAATTAATACTTTTTGTAATAGCCCGGTAGGTTCTGTGTTTTAAAACTGTCTTTGGTTAAGCATGTTTTTATTTGAAAAATTATCTTATTTGGTATTATATTTTTATAAAGGTTCGGAGTTTTAATATGGGTTGTGGTTGCGGTAAAAAAAATAAAGTTACAAAAACTAGGGCAAATACGCGGCAAAGAGTGAGCTCTGGGCCAAAAAAAGTATCTAAGTCGGCTTCTATGCTCAGCGCTACGAAGAGAAAGCGGATAGCTCAAAAATCAAGATATTCAAAGTTAAAAATTAAGTAAAAAATACTATTTTTTAATTGTTATGTGAGGAGCAATAATGTCTAGTATTTTTCCAGAGGCAATTGATGGGTACGCCACCCTTCCATTTGCAATAGACAAGGTTACGCCAGTAAACGCAGATAGTGTAAATAGGCTAAGAAGCGCCATTATAAATATTGAAAATACAATTGGCACAAAAGCGGCAGGCGAAAGTGGTGATATTTCCGAACGGCTAGAGATTATAGAGAACAGCTTTGAGGACCTAGAGATTTCTCTTGCGGCTGAATTAGCAAGCCTTGGAATAACAAATGTAACCTATAATGAAGATGGCAGCATAACTATACTGTGGGATGACGGCGCTTCTTCACATACGACGGGTGATCTAACCGGAGATACGGGCTTAACCGGGCCTGGAATAACAAGCATTACTGATGGTGGAGACGGCACGCTAACTATAGAATATGGAGATGGTAGCGTTGTAGTAACCGGGGACTTGACAGGCCCTGAGGGGCCGGCTGGCCATATCGGAGTAGATGGCTCGGCTGGAGCATCTGCGTATGAAATAGCCATCGAAGAAGGATTTCACGGAAGCACATCCGATTGGCTGTCATCCCTTGAGGGGGGAGACGGAGAGGACGGGGCATCTGCATATGAAATAGCCGTTACTGGTGGCTTTGTGGGAACTGAGGCGGAATGGCTATTGTCTCTTGAGGGCAGCGATGCAGAAGCAGACAATCTCGGAAATCATATAGCTACAGAAAACCTACAAATGAGCGGGAATTGGGTTTCTAATGATGGTGGAGATGAGGGCATATTTATAAATGCCGCCGGGACCGTTAGAATAAATGGTGATAGCTCAACGGGTATATTAAATCACAACGTTATTATTGATGATAGCTCATCTACAGATGGCAACGTATTTTTGCAATCACATAGAAAAATAACCTTTGGGCATGCTGCAAGCGAGACGATTGGTGATTCGCCACAAATCCGTTCCCATTGGTCTGCAGATAATGTTTTAGAGTTAAGCTCAAAGAGGAGCGAGATAAATCTTGCTTCAAGTGGAAAGATTGGGGTTGGAGCAGGTACCCATGTTACATCTGGAAGCATAGAAGGTGAAGGTATAGTAAATATAAATGCAAGTGCAACGACTTTAGGCGCCGTAGTTAATTCTGGACTTGAAATATTTAATACAGATGTAGGCGATGATTTTATTAAATGCAGAAATGCCTCTACTGGAAATTACGTATTTAATTTAAATGGGGACGGAAAGCTTCGCCTTGGGCTTGAAGGGACTGCAAAAAACGATATTGACATAAATGGTCACGCTGGAATTGACACAAGAGAGTTCTCTGTTGACGGCGTCTCCGGTGGCGATGTTGAGATATGCAGATACCACACTAGATTCTTTAGGGCAGTCGAAGTTTTTCTTACGGTGACTGATGGGGATGGCAATGACATTTCTGATGAGCATATGTGCGTAACAGTTAATATGATTAATACTGGCAACTCTGCAAGTTCAGGTGCTGTTCATCACTCTGAATATGGAGTTATAACGGCAAAGGGCGCTAACAGCCCTTGGCCGCTTACAAATGGGTTTGTCATAACCAGCAGTACAGATGGAGACTATATGGTTTTAAAAATAGCGATAAACGCACCCGGAGATACATTCGTTGGCAGAGCGGTTATAAAGGCGGCCAGAAGGGGTAGTTTGTAAAATGGCTGAATCAAAATTTGGTACAAAGTATATAAACTTTCCGAATAGCAGCGGAGCAGATGGTGAAGCATTAATATCTGATGGTGCTGGAAATCTTGAGTGGGCTGCTGGTGCGGCAGGAGCAGATGGAGAAGATGGCGTCGATGGTGCGGCAGGAGCAGATGGAGCAGATGGTGCAGCCGGGGCTGCTGGAGAAGACGGGGCTACTTGGACGAGCAGTGCAGCTGGTCCTTCCGGAGGAGAAAACGGAGATTTTCACTTTGACTCCCTAACTCATAAAATATATAAGAAAGCAGATGATGCTTGGGGAGAGATTGCCGATATAACTGGTGC
>TARA_R110002020_G_scaffold316703_1_pt1 | contig 130733 bp, 103 predicted proteins | sample TARA_R110002020 | Tara Oceans TARA_R110002020 (sample SAMEA4396489) | marine metagenome | biome: Westerlies Biome; feature: [MES] marine water layer (ENVO:01000295) within the mesopelagic zone...; material: water (ENVO:00002006), including particulate matter (ENVO:01000060)...
AAAACAATAAGTTATTAGATCTTATCGATTCCGCCTCCGGCACCACTATTTTAAAGCCCTGCTCGCAAGTGCGGGGCTTTTTTCATTTTAGCCATTGTGCCAATTTTGTACCAGTAGCCTGATGTTTACATCAGGTACGATATTTAAGCATAGAGCCTGACGTGAAAGGTCAGGCTACATATGCGTCAGTTACAAAAGGTTAAAAGGGTCATCCACTGAGCGCGACGGCTCGGTAAACCAAAAAGCCCCCTCTTCGCTCATATAAAAGTGGTCTTCCAGGCGCACGCCGAACTTCTCCGGGTTAATCACCATAGGTTCATTACTAAAGCACATTCCCGGCGCTAATTTAGTCTTATCGCCTCCAACTAGATAAGGCCACTCATGCAAATCCATACCAATACCATGCCCCGTTCTGTGCGGCACACCCGGTAATTGATAGTCCGCCTTTAAACCCAGCTCTTTCAATTTAGCGCGAACCGCGTCATCAACGGATTCGCAGGTTTTACCGACACGCGCCGCGTCAAAGGCCGCTTGCTGCAAATCACGCTCGTGCTGCCAGAATTGCTCTTGCTCTTCGGTTGCAGTGCCAAAAGCGTATGTACGGGTAATATCAGAGTGGTATCCATGCAACTTGCAGCCGGTATCAATAAGCACCCAGTCGTCTTTTTCTAAGCGCTGTTCGTAATTAACGCCGTGTGGGTAGCTGGTGCCCTTGCCAAATAAAACAATACAGAAAAACGAACCGGACGCTCCCACCTTACGATGTGCTTTATCAATAAAAGCTCTGACTTCCGACGCTGTGATGCCTTCGTGAAGCATAGCACCGGTGGCTCTGTGCACAGCCATGGTCATATCCATTGCGGCCTGAATTAACGCTAATTCTGCGGGAGATTTATGCATTCTGCAGGCAGCGGTAATGACTTTTGCGTCGCACATTGTTTCGGCGGGTTTACGTTCCTCCAGCTGTGCCACCACGCTGTAGGGTGTGGATTCATCTAATGCCAGCTTATAACCATCAGAAAAATGCTCCGTTAAGAACGCCAACAACCGTTCGTAGGGTGATTCGTGCTCGTCCCACAAAACCGTATCCATGGGCAGTATCATTGCCTGAGTTAATGAACCGACTTCAAACGCCGGCGCTATCAGGGTGACATCCCCTTCAACCGGGAGAACAGCGCCAACCAGGCGCTCACTGGGGTACCACTTTAAACCAGTAAAATATTCTAAGTTGGTTCCTGCGTTTAAGTACATAGCGCTAATGCCTTGCTCCTGCATCAGTGCCTGCGCTCTGGCAACGCGCTGTTGGTATTCTTCCAACGCAATAGGCTGAACACCTGCGGTCATATTCTCCAAAGCGCTGAGAGCCTCTTCAGCCCGCGCAACTCCCACACCATGCGTCATAAAACACTCCTCTCATTAATTGTGCCACCAGGACAAATTCTGTATCGATTCATCGATTACCTACTTGGCTACATGAATAATCTCAACTGACTGTAGACCGCGGTTGGTTTTCCATTGAATAGACTGCCCGACGGAAAGACCAATAAGCGCTGCTCCCAAAGGAGCAAAAACCGATAAACTGTCTTCATATTTATCCACCTGATCAGGCGCAGTCAGAGTTTTTGTAAAAACTTTCCCCGTTTCTAAAACCTTAAAGGTCACTTGCCGATTCAGACAAGCAACGTCGGCGGGCATGACATTCGGCTCAACAATTTTAGCACGGGCCAGCTCAACCTCTAACTCATCCAGAAACTCCCGGGGTAAACTGGTCTCATCTAAATGATGTTCAATTACGGCCATATCGACACACGAAATAACAATGTTAGGTCTAGTATTCATAATTCTCTCTCATAAAAAAAGGGCTCCGGAGAGCCCCTTAAGTTTACTCTTCAAGTTTCTTTTTCTTCTTTTCTTTTCGCTTTTCTTTCAACGTTAACTGCGGTTTTTTCTTCTGCTTTTCTTTACTCATTGGATTCACCTTATCTGTTCAACTGTTTAAATTAATCGACACATTGCACAACTAAGTTACTCCAAAGCACTACCCTCCTTTGAGTTCCGGCTAGGCATCAACAGATGCGAGTCGATTCTGATTCACCGTCAGAACCTCCCACTTTATTGATATATCTTTAACAATAACTGTTGCCATATCGCCGACACGGAGCCCAAGCAAACTCGAGCCTAAAGGAGAAATAAAAGACACCAGGTAACTGTCAGTATCCACCATCTCAGGAGGAACCAGCCTAACCTTTACTTGCTCCATTGTTTTTACATTACGCAGAACAACCGACGTTCCAACTCGAATGCGTTTTTCCATTAAAGCTTCTTTTGACTCGCTGAATTCAAGTCTATTCAACAAAATACTAAGCTCTACGGGATCAATCAGCATTTGCTGCCCCGCTTCCTGAAAAATTGGGTTTGACGGACAAACCGAGGTTTTACAGAATCTAAATGCACGCTTAAGCACGGCTTTATCTCCAACCGGACTGAACACTAAATTATTTAAAGGGAATAACAGACAGACTAGCCGGACGCTTAAAGCGCGTCCGGCTTAATTTGGAAAGGTGAGAGCGGTACTCTGTATTGAATAGTTAGACTTAAACATGATGTCCTCTTAACAACTGAATCCATCATAGCCCGTTAGAAATTTAAAGCAAGCCGATGACATTATTTAGCCGAGCAACGTACTTCAGTTCATTTTTAAAATAGAATTTATCGACAGAAGGCTGCATGAAAACAGGACAAGTTACAATACACATGCGGGTAACGCCGGCATGACCGAAGCAAAGTATCATTGCTTCCCTTTGCTCGTTCTTTGTTAGTATCTGCTCCCAGTAACCCGAGTCTGAGTTTAATCCGGAACCTTTATAAGCTTGAAAGCCATGAGAGGGTAAAACTTTAGCCCCGCTTAGTCGTTCTTCCCAATATTTGGTCACAAGCACAAACCTCAACTTTCACTGAAATTATAAACATCTGATTATTAAATAAATTATTTCTGGCCTAAGAATTGCTTTGTTGTCCATAATAAGAAGATAAGAACAACAAGGAGCCATCATGAGTGTAAAGTTTGAAGATCGCCCAATAGAAAAAGTCCGGGAAGAAACCATCGACCAGCTGGTCATGAATTACAGCCACGGTGAGCTGTCGGCGGAAGCCTTTGAACGCCGGCTTGATCAGGCCATGGACGCGACGGCACATAGCCAGCTGGCGGAATTGGTAGAAGACCTGGAGCTGAAGCCCGATACCTCATACGACAGCATGAAAGAACAACAATTCTCGCCACATTACGGTGAGGGTCGAGTTCTGCCAACAGAAAACGTCATCTCCATACTGTCCTCTAATGAGCGTTGTGGTGTATGGACGGTTCCACGCGAAATCACCATCTATTCCCTGTTAGGCTCAGTAGAACTGGACTTTACCGATGCCGTATTCCAACACCCTGACGTTACTATAAAAATTGTAGGCGGCCTCTCAAGCCTGGAAATCTTCGTACCTGAAGAAATTACTATCAGCACCAACGTCTTTAGCATTCTTGGTTCCACAGAGAATAAAGCCCCGTCTATGGGCAACTTAAAACAGGCACCACATATACGTATTGAAGGATTCCAGGTGCTGGGTTCTGTTGAGGTAAAAGTCAAACGCACCATAAAAGAGAAATTTGTTGCCTTTGCAAATAGCTTAAAAGGCACCTTTCAATCTCGTTAGTGTCGGAGTAAATTGGAGTTAACACTCAATTTAACGGAGAGTTAGCTCCATGAAACTCTATGAAATGGCAAAAGCGCCCAACCCTCGGCGGGTGCGGATGTTTCTCGCTGAAAAAGGGCTGTTGGACAAAGTCGAATGCGTTGAGCTCGATCTGGCCAAAGGCGAGAACTTAACGCCGGAATTTGAACGCAAAAACCCAATGAAAAAAGTGCCGGTACTGGAACTCGACAACGGCACCTGCATTGGCGAAACCATGGCCATTTGCCGCTACTTTGAAGCCGCCTTCCCGGAATCTGAAGTCTTACTAGGCAATACCGCTGAAGAGCAGGCCATTCTCGAACAATGGACACGCTGGATAGACTTCTATTTATTTACCCCAATTGGCATGTGTTTTCAGCACACCACCGACTACTTCAAACACAAAATGACACCCATAAAAGAGTGGGGTGAGGCAAACCACGCAGCAACCCTGACCTTCTTCGACTTTCTGGAAAAGCACCTGGCCGATCATCAGTTCATTGCGTTGGAACGTTTTACCATTGCTGACATTAACGCTTTTTGCACGGTCGACTTTGCCAAGGTGATTCAACTGCGAGTCGATGACCGCTGGCCTAATCTAAAAGCCTGGTACGAGCGTATGAAAGAGCGCGACTCATCAAAGGTTTAAGGGGGGACATATGATTGAGCTCTACACGGCAGCGACACCCAACGGTTACAAGGCCACGGTCACATTAGAAGAAATGGGGCTGGACTATAATCTCCATCACGTTCAGTTGCAGGACGACGAGCAAAAGCATTCGGACTTTCTGAAAATGAACCCTAACGGGCGCATTCCGGTCATTGTCGATAAAGACAACGACGACTTCGTGGTATTTGAATCCGGTGCCATTATGCTGTATCTGGCGGAAACCTACGACAAACTGAACCCCAAATACCCAAAAGAACGTTCGCGTATGATCCAATGGCTGATGTTTCAAATGGGTGGCATTGGCCCCATGATGGGACAAGCTAATGTCTTCTATCGGTACTTTCCGGAGAAGCTGCCGTCAGCCATTGAACGTTATCAAAACGAAAGCCGTCGGCTGTTCGAGGTGCTGAATAAGCGTTTAGGAGAGTCTGAATACTTAGCCGGTGAAAACTTCTCGTTAGCGGATATTGCCAACTGGTGCTGGGTGCGTACCCACGACTGGTCCGGTGTCAGTCTTGACGGCCTGGAAAACCTGAAGCGATGGATGAACACCATCAGTGAGCGTCCGGCCTGCCAACGCGGTGTCACGAAGCCGGAGCGGATGGGCGATCCTGACGAACTGGTCAAGAGCGCCCAAAAAATGGTGCAGCGTTAAGCGGCAGCCAGCTGCGCCAGGTACTCATCGTAACTGCCGGCAAAGTCACGTAAGCCTTTGTCGGTAATTTCGATAATACGAGTAGCTAAAGTCGACACGAACTCGCGGTCATGGCTGACAAACAACAAGGTACCTTCAAACTGCTCCAATGCCATGTTTAACGACTCTATCGATTCCATATCCAAATGGTTCGTCGGTTCGTCCATCACCAGAATGTTCGGGCGCTGCAAAATCAGTTTCCCGAAGATCATCCGCCCTTTTTCACCACCGGATAAAATCGATACCGGCTTCTGAATATCGTCAGAAGAAAACAGCATACGACCCAGCACACCACGAATGGCCTGTTCGTCATCGCCTGGCTTCTTCCACTGATACATCCATTCGTAAACGGTCATTTCCTGCTTAAACCAGTGGGCATGGTCCTGCGCGTAGTAGCCTATCGCCGCATTTTCAGACCATTTGATGCTGCCTGAGTCCGGCGTGTACTCGCCCATCAGGCATTTCAGCAAGGTGGTTTTACCAATACCGTTCGCGCCAATAATCGCGACCTTTTCGCCCACTTCAATTGACGTGCTTAAGCCTTTTAAAACGGCCTCGTCATCAAAGCTCTTACGTACGTTTTCAGTTTCAAGCGCCAGCCGGTAAAGCTTCTTCTCTTGCGTGAAACGAATATACGGATTCACCCGGCTGGATGCTTTAACCTCATCCAACTGAATCTTTTCCATTTGTCGCTGACGCGAGGTCGCCTGCTTGGCTTTTGACGCATTCGCCGAGAAACGGCTGACAAAGCTCTGTAGCTCCGCAATTTTCTCTTTCTTCTTGGCGTTATCGCTCATCAGCTGTTCGCGCGCCTGAGTAGCGGCAAACATGTATTCGTCATAGTTACCCGGGTACACGCGCAACTCACCGTAATCGATATCGGCCATGTGCGTACACACCGTGTTCAGAAAGTGACGGTCGTGCGAGATAATGATCATGGTGCTTTGCTTTTCCGCCAGCACCTCTTCCAGCCAGCGAATGGTGTTAATGTCCAGGTTGTTGGTCGGCTCGTCCAGCAGCATAATATCCGGCTCTGAAAACAGTACCTGCGCCAATAACACGCGGATTTTCACGCCCGGCGCCAGCGCCGACATTAAGCCAAAGTGCTGCTCTACCGGTATACCTAAACCCAACAGCAATTCGCCAGCACGAGATTCAGCTGTATAACCATCCATTTCAGCGAACTCGGTTTCCAAATCGGCTACACGCATGCCGTCTTCTTCACTCATTTCGCCACTGCTGTATATACGGTCACGCTCTTCCTTTACCGCCCACAGCTCTTCGTGCCCCATAATAACGGCATCAACCACGCTGTACTCTTCGTACGCAAACTGATCCTGGCGCAACTTACCAATGCGAGTATTTGGCTCAAGCGATACATTGCCGGAAGAAGGCTCCTGCTCGCCACTTAAAATGCGCATAAAGGTCGACTTACCACAGCCATTAGCACCAATAAGGCCATAACGGTTGCCATTGCCGAATTTAACAGAAATATTTTCAAAAAGAGGCTTCGCACCAAATTGCATGGTGATATTTGCAGCAGAAATCACGTATTCAACATCCAGGACTATAGGGTAAAAATTGAGCGCGCAATGTACGTGTTTTTCGCGTAAATTACAAAGAAAGATTCACTAATGGGTAAATAGGCTATGCAAATGTCCTGGAATGATGTCTCCACGAATTTAAGTAAAATTTGGAACACCGAGCTTTGGAAGACCGGCGACGCCCAGATATACCTCAGTCAGGTAATTATTGCCATTACACTGATTATTGTTGGCGTTATTGTTATACGCTGGGTTGGCTCCAGCCTGGTCAAACGGGCTCTTAAATCGGGTCATGCCTCTCAGAACACCATTTATGCCTTTAGAAAGCTGTTCTCTTTTCTGGCTTACGTGCTCATTGTCTTAATAGCCCTGCCCGTTGCCGGCATCCCCATTACCATATTTGCTGTATTAGGTGGTGCGTTAGCCATTGGTGTGGGTTTTGGTGCGCAGAACCTGTTAAACAATCTAATTTCCGGAATGATATTGGTTGCCGAGCACCCTATTCGCATTGGCGACATTGTTGAGCTGGAAAATGAACGGGGCAAAATTGAAGAAATTGGCAACCGCTGTGTTCGCATCAAACGCTTCGACGGCGTGCATGTGCTGGTTCCAAACAGTTATTTCCTTGAGCAGCGGGTAGTGAACTGGACACTAGTTTCGACGGAAATACGCAGCACAGTCACCGTTGGGGTTGCCTATGGCTCGCCTATCGACAAAGTTCGCGAACTCATGCTGGAAGCTGCCAGCCAACACGAAAAAATTGTTCAACGCCTGCCTTTTGAAGTCTTTTTCGATGACTTTGGTGACAACAGCTTAACCTTCAATTTACTGTTCTGGACAGAAGTTGAAGCCCCTATGGACATTCGTCGAGTACAGTCCGACATACGCTTTAAAATCGATAAGATATTCGCCGAGAATGACATCACCATCGCCTTCCCGCAGCGCGATGTGCATTTAGATACGTTAAAACCTTTAGAAATAAAGATGACGTAATGATGCTGGTGATAGAGGGCGCGACCGACGGTTGCAGTGGACTATTGAGGAGGTGTGCAGAGCCATGGATGGCGCTGCCCAAGCCCTACATGGATGTATTTACGGGCGCCTCCTCAATAGTTCCTGCGACCTCAGCGCCCGCTACATCCACCTCACCTGATGTTAAACATCAGGCTAGCTAGAACTCGTAGCTGTAACTTAAGCTAACAACGGTTCCGACTTCTTTGCTGCGAACTAAAATATCCGATTGCGTCACTTCCTGATCTTCTCCAAGAAGGTTCTTCACCTTGAAGCCGATTTTTGAACTAAAGCTCGGATAGTAGTTGTACACCAAATCCAGCGAGTGGAAAGGCTGTTCGTAAGCGTCTTCACGTCCACCAACACCAGCTGCAAGAATGCGTTCACCAAACACGTTGTAAACCAACGAGGTTGAGTGCTCGCCGTTGGCAGAGTCGTAGTTTAACTGGAAGTTCGCTACGTATTCTGAGTGTCCGGTCATACGCTTCGTCGGGTTAGTTAAGTTACCCGCCAAGGCAGGGTCAATCGACGCTTCTGAGTCACTCCAGGTTAAGTTACCTGAGGTGAAGAAGCCGTTCGCCAAGTAGCCTAAGTCGTGCAGCCATTCAAACTCAACACCGTACACTTCGGCTGATTCACCGTTCACATAGGTCAGTGTGTAATCTTCATCACCCACGCGCAGCACCGACTCAATTGGGTTTTCTATGTCCTTATAGAAGGCTGCAACGGTGTAGTTATCGCCATTATCCGCGTAATACTCAAAGCGTGCATCGTAGTTACGTAAGTCACTGCTTTGCAAACCGGCCGTACCAAAGGTGCGAATATCCGTAGTCGGGTCGTAGTAAGCTACCGGAACCGTCTCGCGCAAGTCCGGACGAACAACCGTTTCACCGTAACCAAAGCGAAGCTGATAATTTTCATTAGCCATATAGGTCAGTGACAAAGCGGTGTAAACATCGTCTTCTGAAATCGAGCTATCGATAACGCGCTGAGGGTTGAAGTAGTTATTCAGGTCCTGCTCGTCGAAAATTAAGCTCGAGGTCGCCAATGACACTTGCTTAAAGTCTTCGTAACGAATACCACCACTGACACGCCAGGTATTGTCGAATATGGCATCGAACTCACCGTAATACGCATCGATTTTCTGAGCAGCCAGGTAATCATCCGCATTTGGCGCACCCGGTTCACGGAAGGTAATACGGAAGTCATTTTCGTCGATGACCTCATCGGTCAGATACCCAGTAACTCCCAGTACGTTGTCTAAATCATCCAGCACTGACAAACGTGATCCAGAAGCGTTATCCAGACTAAAACGACTGGTGTTGTAGTAACGTGCTTTATCGACAAAGTCGTAGCCCGCTTTCAATTCCAGCTCTAATCCGGAAAACATTAATGGCAGCGAGAAATTACCACCGTATGACTTCACGTTGTCTTCCATATCTACGAACTGGAAAATAGCGCGGTTGTCATCACCCGTTACCCGAGTCTCAGAGAAGCTACCGTCAGTGTTGTAAATGTCATCAAAACGGTAAGACACTTCGGTCGGAATTTCCGTCTCCGCTTTTGACTCCGTGTACTGCCAGTCAAAACCAATACCCCAATAGTCCATAAAGGTGTGCTGGCCGCGGAATTGGTCAACGTTTAGTACCCGCTCTTCGTATTTGAACTCATGTTCGCGGTTAGCAATACCGGTTCCGGCAATGGTTTTCAGGTTACTGCCGTTGGGGCTTTGCTTAATACCAAATTCTGACTCGTCCTCTGAGTCTTCCAGGTAAATTTTAGTGTAGCTGACGCTGTGTGTGTCTAATTCATAGCCTGCGGTAAAAAAGCCGTTAAGACGTTCTGTTTCCTGTGTCACCGTAGTTTCAGACAAGGTGTTGTAACACGAGTTAGAAACATCTTCCGCAGTTTCTAAAGACGTTGAACATCCCGCTTCGGCATTGTTACTGATAACCGCATTACGACGCTCTGAGACATCCCAGTCATTGTCATAAGACGCAGCAGCCAACACTCCGATAGTGCCGCCCAACCAGGACTCATCAAAACTGTTACCTAAGGTCGCTTTTAAATCAAAGTTAGGATCCAGAGACTCTTCCTTTAGCACCATGTCACGAGGTAATTGTTTCGCCAGTGACGCATTAATCGCCCGCGCCTGATCACCGGCACTGTTCCCGCTACCGCTCAGTCCATCGGTATTAATAATGTTGCGTAAGCTAAAGTCACCCTGATAACGACCAATCGCATCGCGGATCCCATCAGGAATGCCGTCATCGTTGCGGTTATAGGTGTAGCCGTCATCCGCATTGCTGTTAAGACCGACTCCGGCCTCAACGTTAAAAATAAAGTCATCCGGTAGCGAGCGCGTGCGGATATCAATGTTACCACCGCCAAAAGCCGCTGGCATGGAAGGTGAAAACACCTTTTGTACCGCCATGCTTTCAATAATGGTCGAAGGAATAATATCCAGCGGTACCACGTTACGAGTTAAGTCCGGGCTGGGAATACTGGCACCGTTAATGCGGGCACTTGAATAGCGCTCACCTAAACCACGCACGTAAATGAACTTGCCGTCCACCAGGGTCAAACCGGTCACCCGGCGCAGCGCTGAAGCAGCGTCACTGTCACCCGAGCGGGACAGCTGCTCTGCACCCAGAATATCCGCCACAAAGGCCTGGTTCTTGCGCTCTTCAACCACCGCAGCCGCACTTCCCTGCAAACGACTACCGGTAGTAACCACTTCTTCAATGGTCGACTCGCGTTCAACTTCGGTTTCGTCAGCTTGCTGTGCCAAAGCTATCGGAGCCGTGGCAAACAGGCCCAAACCAACCGCTAAAGCAACAGGTTTGAGTTTGTATTGATTCTTCATAATCAACTCCTGCAATAAAATCGGAAAATAGGCGCAACTGTGGTGCGCCTATTTATTCGCATTCCAACTCTAATTAGTCCTGCTCAGAAGCAGCTACAGCAGTTTCAACCCACTGGTACCATTCAGAGCTTGTATCGTCGTCAGAAAGTGCGCCGATAAAATCAACCGGAGTAAAGAAGTCATCATTCAATGCGGTTAAGTCATTCGCAGCAATAGTGATTGAAGAAGACATATCGGTCGAAATACCATCGTCATTCAGAACCATTGCTGAACCGTCTAACACTTCATTTTCACCACCGTTGTCATACCATTGGCTGTAGGTTTCGCCGTCACCAAAGGTATTGTCACCGGTGTTCACAAAGTTATTGGTACACGCCATAACCGAGCTGTAGAAATCGAGTTCGCCATTATCAACGCCCGCTTCACCGTCTGAAGTGAAGAAGACACAGCCGTCGTCTGCCGTACCGTTCTCTTTAATTTTCAGTACGTTATACATCTGACCCTGGAAGTTGTCGTCAAATTTCGTAGCGATTGACGGGTCGTTATCACGTACGGATGTGCCGTCGGTAGTGATAATAGTCACGTTAGCAATAGTCGGTGCAGATGTTGGTGCTTGCGAATAGTCCGGACCATTGTTTTTCTCGCCGTCTGCCTCAAAACCACCGTTACCCATGTAGTTGGTCTGACCGTCTACTGTCACTGTGCCATGTTTAATAAATACGAACTGAGCACGACCTTGCCAGCCTGCATCCATATCCAGCGAGTCATCCTGGGTATCCGTTACCACGATGTTTTTAAGATCAGCCGCACCGCCGAAGAATTCGATGCCGTCATCAAAACCCTGATGAATGTGGATAAACTCATAAGAAGAACCTGAGCCTACCGCGTTTAGTGTGAGTGAGTTCAAGTCATCACCGTCACCGCCGTCACGAGGGCCCGAGCCTGCGTACCAAATTTGTGCGTACTTCATTGAGCCGCTGTCGTCAGTGTTGTCGTTACCACCGTAGAAGCTGACAATACCTTCCGATTCACGGTTACAGGTACCACCGTCGCGCTCTGCATCAGTACACTCATTGGTAATACCGTTACCGTTAACGATGATCCCACCCCAGTCTGCGTAGCGTGGAGCGTCGCCTGATACGTTTAAACGGTCAAACTCGTTAGCCGAGGTGAACTTAACCGGCTTGTCGAAAGTACCGATAGCGTTCAACTGAGCGCCACGAGCAATCTGAATAATGGCTTCGCCAGAAGTGAATGCCAGCACCGCGCCAGGTTCAACCGTCATGACCGGGCCATTTTGATTAATTTCACAATCGGTTGTGGTGTCGCAGTCTTCACCAATTTGCAGAGCACCATCAAACACATGAACACCGCCGTCAGGCAACTCTTCAAAAGTAATGTCCTCAGCTATTTCAATGGTTGCACTGGCAAAGTCTGTATCATAAGAACAGTCCTGACCGTCGTACTCACCCTGAATGTCTGCATAGCTTGCACAAGGGTTTGATGAGCCGCTGTCGCCACCGCCCGTATCGCCGCCAGCATCAGATCCGCCATTGTTATTCACCGTTGGGGTAACATTAATATCGCCGCCGCAACCAGCTAAAAATAAGGCTGCTGTAACTGCAGAGATTTTGAATAAAGTATTAAATTTCATTGGGTTCTCCCGACTTGGATGTTGTCCAGTTATGATTTAAGTCGGGAGCAGACTAAGACGCCTGCATGACAGGATTGTGACAACACAAAAGTGTCACAAAATATTCACCATTCGGTAACCTAAGTTTTCTCTTTTGATCTTTGCGCTTGTTGAATAAGTAACCTATATCAGTAATAAAAACACAAACGAGGAAAGACCCCATGCGTAAACTTTTAATCAGCGGTTTAATGGCAGCCTTTGCTTTACCCGCTGCGGCTGACCGTTTCGAAGATGTAACCATTGAACACAATGAAGTAGCCGACAATATTTACATGCTGACCGGAGCCGGCGGCAATATGCTGATGTCATCAGGTGACGATGGCGTGTTTCTGGTCGATGACCAATACACTCAGGTAGCAGAGCGTATTGCGGAAAAAATTCAGGAGTTAAGCGGTGAAGAAGTTCATTATATTCTGAACACGCACTTCCACGGCGACCATGTAGGCTCCAATATGTGGTTCGCGAACAACCAAAGCTCGACCATTTTTGCCCATGACCATGTGCGTGAGCGCTTAAGTAACGACGACAGCTTTAACGAAATGGGACTGCCTGCGGTTACTTTTGATTCAGGTATCACCTTCCACTTTAATGATGACACCATTTACGTGTTCCACTTACCCGCCGGACACACTGACGGCGACAGTGCCGTATGGTTTAAAGACGCCAACGTACTTCACCCCGGCGACTTATTTTTCAATGAGCGCTTCCCCTTTATTGACTTAAAAAGTGGCGGCGATGTTGACGGCTATATTGCTAATGTCGAAAACTTACTGGACCGCATTACTGACGACACGGTTATTATTCCCGGTCACGGACCTTTAGCCAGTAAAGAAGACTATCGTGCTTTTCTTGCCATGATGAAAGAAACTAAAGCGGAAGTTGACACCATGAAGCAGCAGGGCATGACCCTTGATGAAGTGAAAACCAAGGGTCTGAGCGACAAATGGAAAGACTGGAGTTGGTCGTTTATTAATGAAGAGCGCTGGATAACAACACTCTACTAGGGGCTGTTGTTAGCAACTCGAACGGAAGATTAACTGTTCATTCGGTTGCTCAAGGTGGTATTCCATGGCCAACTCATCGCAGTTGGCCAGCCTTGGGCAAATCTCACAGTCCTTCATGACCTTTTCCGGCAAGGTGTCTTTTGAGCAATGACTAAAACCCCGCTGCTCAAAAAAGTCCGGCACCCGGGTCAGTACAATCACTCGGTTTAGCTGCAACAAACGGGCTTTTTTCAGTATATACGCCACTAACATACGCCCCTGACCACGTACCTCGGTTTTTGGATTAACGCCCAGCGAACGAATTTCCGCTAAGCCTGTGGTGTAGATATACAAAGACGCACAGCCCATGACCTTGCCGTCAACTTCCGTCACCGCAAATTCGTTAATAGAATGCACAATGTCATCTTTTGCTCGTGGCAGGTTCTCACCGGCTCCAGCCCAATGCTGAACTAAGTCTAAAATGGCCCCAATATCCCCTAAGTTGGCATCGCGCACCTGGATCTGCTGTTGCTGCTGTGCCGCTTTTAAGGCTTCGTTCACCCGCTGCGGCGACGTACCGCCCAGCGCGCAACGTTTTTCCAGCAGAGCATCCAGCGTCAACCAGTCATAAACGTCCTGCTCAATCACCGGAGCCACTGCCTGAAACGCCTCCAGCGGCATATCTTCTAACGGCTTTTTCGCCTGAATAGCCTGTTGCACCAGCTCTCCGACATTGTGATGTGCCTGCCGGAAGGGAATACCCTTGGATACCATATAGTCCGCTAATTCCGTCGCATTCGCGTAACCGCCCTGCGCCGCTGTGCGACAGACTTCATGGTTAACCGTCAGACCATTCAGGGTCGAAGTCACCATAGCCAGTGACGCCTGCCAGGTGGTAAAAGCATCGAACAGCCCTTCCTTGTCCTCCTGCATGTCTTTGTTGTAGGCCAATGGCAAAGCTTTTAAGGTCATCATTAAGCCAGTCAACGCCCCCACCACCCGGCCACTTTTACCACGTACAAGCTCCAGAGCGTCCGGGTTTTTCTTCTGCGGCATCAACGAAGAACCGGAAGTCACGTTGTCTGCCAGCTCAATAAAACCAGCTTCGCCGGAATTGTAGAAAATTAAGTCTTCCGCTAAGCGCGACAAATGCAGCATAGACAGCGACGCGGTGCTTAACAGCTCCACCACAAAATCACGATCAGATACTGAATCCAGACTGTTACGCGTTGCTTCGCTAAACCCCAACTCGCTGGCAATGGCTTCGCGGTCGACTGCATACGCCGTCCCCGCCAGTGCACCGCAACCTAAGGGGCTTTTATTGAGCCGTTCAGTAGCGTCTTGTAAGCGCTCACTATCGCGCTGCAGCATTTCCACATAGGCCAGGCACCAGTGCGCCAGCAAAACCGGTTGCGCCCGTTGCAGGTGTGTGTAACCGGGTATGACCGTGTCTTTTTCACGTTGCGCAAGGTCCAGTAATGCCTGCTGAGTTTGCTTCAGAGACTGCTGCAGTACACCAACCTGCTCGCGGCACCACAAGCGTAAATCGGTCGCTACCTGATCATTACGGCTACGCCCGGTATGAAGCTTTTTGGCTAAATCACCCACCTTAGCTATCAAAGCAGCTTCCACAAAAGAATGAATATCCTCGTCGCCGCCAACAGCAACTGCCGTCGGGTCTTCGCGTACTTCGCTGAGCAGTTCACTCAATGCCTGCTGTAACTGCTGGCACTCTTCCGTACTCAGTACGCCAACCTTGTGCAACGCATTCGCCCAGGCTTTAGAGCCGGTAATGTCCTGCTCAGCCAGCACATAGTCAAAAGGCAGCGAATCATTAAACTGCTGAAACGCGGCATCGGGTCCTGCCGCAAAACGTCCACCCCATAGCGCCATAATCTACCCCTTTTGCTGCTTCTGTAACGCCGCTATCCGGCTGGGAAGGGAGAACAACCGAATAAAACCTTCGGCGTGCGCCTGGTTATAGACTTCGTCCGCACCAAAGGTCGCAAAGTCTTCGCTGTATAAGCTATTCGGAGAACGTTTCTGAACCGCAGTCACTGAGCCTTTATAGAGCTTCAGCACCACGTCGCCGCTGGCGGTCGAGCACAGTGATTGTGCGGCCGCCATCACCGACTGTTGCAGCGGTGTGAACCAGCGTCCGTCGTACAACAACTGTGCGAACTGCTCGCTCAATTGCGCTTTCCAGCTACGGCTGGTTTTATCCAATACCAGCTCGTCAATAGCCTGCAAGGCCGCCATCATGACGGTGCCGCCCGGAGTCTCGTAACAGCCCCGGCTTTTCATGCCCACCAGACGGTTTTCCACAATATCCACCCGCCCGACACCATGCTTCGCCGCAATGTCATTCAGCACATTCAAGCATTCAAAAGGCGACAACGCTTTGTCATTCACTGCGGTAATTTCGCCATTTTCGACCTTAACAGAAACATATTCCGGTTTATCCGGTGCCTGCTCGGGCGATGCAGTCATGGTCCAGACTTTCTCCGTCGGCTCACACCAAGGGTCTTCCAGCTCACCGCCTTCGTGCGAAATGTGCCAGGCGTTAGCATCCCGGCTGTAGATTTTGGTCGCCGACGCCGAGCACGGAATATCCCGCTCTGCCAGATAATCCAACAAAGACTCCCGGCTGCTCAGCTCCCATTCGCGCCACGGAGCTATCACTTGTAAGTCAGGTGCTAAAGCCGCGTAGCAGGACTCAAAGCGCACCTGATCATTACCTTTACCGGTGCAGCCGTGCGCCAGCGCATCCGCGCCGACTTTACGGGCCACCTCAACCTGTGCTTTGGCAATAATCGGACGCGCCATAGCCGTGCCCAACAAATAGGTGCCTTCATAAATAGCCCCGGTTTTGAGTGTTGGGTACACGTAGCTCTTCACAAACTCGTCTTTTAAATCAACCACGTGGCATTCGGACGCACCGGACGCTTTGGCTTTTTCTTCCACACCTTCCAGCTCTTCGGCGCCCTGGCCCACGTCAGCCACAAAAGCCACCACTTCACAGCCATAATTTTCTTTTAACCAGGGCACAATGGCCGATGTGTCCAGACCGCCAGAATAGGCCAATACAACTTTCTTCACGTGACTCATGAGGCTTTCTCCATAGATTCTGGCAGTACTGCTGCCGTTGGGTTTAATAACAAGGTTAATAAGGCGTTTTGCGCATAAAGACGGTTCTCGGCCTGCTGAAAACAGCGGGACAGTGGGCCGTCCATAACATCGGAGGTAATTTCATAACCACGGTGTGCCGGCTGACAGTGCAGCACCGAAGTGGCACCACTGTGCTCAACCAGCTGCGTGTTAATTTGATAGGGATGGAAAATCTCGCGTACCGCATCCAGAGGTTGATCATCGCCCATAGACACCCAAGTGTCGGTGTAGAGCGCATCGGCATCTGCCACCGCAGCAATATCGTGCGTCACCACAATGTTGGCGCCGCTCTTCTTCGCCAAAGCCTTCGCTTTTTTCACAAGGTCCGCATTGGGCTCATAGCCTTTCGGGCAAATAATGGTGCAATCGGTGGCGACTGCGGCGGCGGTTAGCATCAGTGAATGCGACACGTTATTGCCGTCACCTAGGTACACCAGCTTCAAGCCCTTCACCTTGCCGTACTGCTCCTGCAAGGTTAGAAAGTCCGCCAGTGCCTGGCAGGGATGAAACAAGTCGCACAGGCTGTTCACCACAGGCACCGAAGCATGCTGCGCTAATTCCTCTAAAGTACTGTGCGACATCACCCGGGCGACAATGGCATCCGCCCAGCAGGAGAGGTTGCGGGCGTAGTCGGCGACGGTCTCGCGCACGCCCATGCCTTGGCCCTGCTCGTTCAGGTATACAGCATGACCGCCTAATTTCTGCAAACCAATGTCAAAAGACAGCCGCGTGCGTAAACTTGGCTTTTCAAATAGGGTGACCACGCTTTTGCCAGACAGCGTGTGTTGGTATTTTTCGGGGTAGGCTTTTTGCGCTTGCGCTAACGCCAATAACTGTAAAGTGTCAGCAGGAGAAAACTCCAGCCCGGATAAACAATGTTTCATCGTACTTACTCACTAATCTGTGTGCCTGAAAAGGGGTTATTCATTACATTCCAACTGCCAATTCGCACACATCGTCGTAAGCGTTTTGCGGCGCTTAGCGCCCCGCGGACTTTTACCTCCATACCGTCTTTAATAACACCTGCCCGGGTAAGTTCCTGAATAGACTCTGAATTGAGATGGCCTAAAGGGGTTCCGTTGCCGTCCAGCACCGCATCAACATCGGTTATCAACAACAAATCGGCATTGTAGGCGGCAGCGACGGCCACAGCGGCGTCGTCGGCATTAACATTGAACCAGTCGCCGTTTTCATCAAAGCCAATAGAGCTGATAGTTGGTAGGTAACCGAGAGCCAGTAAATCAGAAATAAGACCTGACACTGCTTTTGAAGCCTGACAAACCCCAACCTGACCTAAACTTTCTGATTGTTTAGCACAAAGAACGCCCGCTTCATAAAGCGTCAGACCAATAGGCTTTAAACCTGCGGCAATAGCCTGTTTCATTAAGGTTTTATTGGCCGCACCTGCCAGACCACCCACTATGTAAGGCATGTGCTGCTCCGGGCTCACTCTTAAACCGTGCTGCTTTTCGCTGTGCAAACCGGCGGTTGCCAGCCACTGTTGCACCAGGGCACCACCACCGTGTACGAGCACAACTTCATCATCACTTTGTTTCAGCGACTGAAACAGCGCACTTAGAGCTTTCGGTTGTTCCAGCAGACTGCCGCCGAGTTTAATAACCTTCATAGCAAGCCCTCTTCAACAGGCAACCCCAGTTGCAGGTTAATGCACTGAATGGCCTGACTCGCCGCACCTTTCAGTAAGTTATCAATAGCCGACAGCACAATCAGTTGGTTACCCTGCCGGTGCCAGCCAATATCCACAAACGGCTGCTGAACCACGTCCTTAATGGCCGGGCGAGCCAGTTTCTTAAAGCGCACTAAGGGTTGCTCCGCATAGCACTGGTACGCGCTCGTTAAGTCATCATCGCTGGTATCGTCATTAAGCTCGGCGTACAAAGTGGCCAAAATGCCACGAGGGAATTGCGCCAAGTGGGGAGTGAACAGCACTTCATGTTGTAATTGCTGTGTAATTTCCGGCGTATGCCGATGCTCAAACAGACCATATGCCTGCAAAGAAAGCTCTGCACCCTGAGTAGCAAGAGACGCTTTACGTCCGGCTCCGGTCACTCCGGAGACCGCATTAATAATAACTTTGCTGCTTTTAAGTAAACCGGCCTTTTTAAGCGGAAGTAATGCCATTAAGCTGGCTGTCGGGTAACAGCCAGGAACCGCAACTAACTGAGCTTCCGCTATCTCATGCGGATACCACTCAGCAAGACCATAAACAGCCTGGCGAAGCCAATGAGCCTGCTTGTGTTCGAACCCATAAAATGGCGGATAGTCTTCAACTGCGTCTAAGCGAAAACCACCGGACAAGTCTATGACTTTTAAGCCCGCCTCAAGAAACTCAGGTGCCAGTGCAACACTGATATTATGCTCCGTGCATAAAAACACGGTGTCTGCCTGACGCTTAATAGTGGATTTTTCATTATCGGATAAACCTTGCAGGGGAGTTTTTAAACAATGTGCGTATTGTGGATACAAATCACTCAACAAGGTACCGGCATCACTGCTATGCTCAGACACATAGCAACCGAATAGGCTAAGCGCCGGGTGTTGCTGCACCAAACGGCTAAGCTCAGCTCCAACGTAACCGCTGGCTCCGATAATAGCCACTGAGTGTGAAGACGCTGGTTGATACTGCATGCGAAAAACCTGTTGCTGTTCCTGAGTAAAAATGCAGAATAACTGAATAGATATATTTATGCAATAATAGTGAATAATTATATTAAGGATAAACTATGGTAACCGCCCGTTCTTTGCCGTCTTTTTTCTCTATGTATCAGCAGCTCATTGCTCAGCCGTCCATCAGTGCGACCGACCCTAAGTGGGATCAGAGCAACCGAAACGTCATTTATTTATTGGCTGAATGGCTGGAGTTGCTTGGGTTTGACTGCGAAGTCAACGAACTGCAAAGCCAACAGGGCAAATACAATTTACTGGCCCGGCGGGGTACCGGAAATGGCGGTTTACTGCTGTCCGGTCATACCGACACCGTTCCTTATGATGCCAGTCGCTGGAACTTCGATCCCTTTAAATTGACCGAACAGGACAACCGCTGGTACGGGCTTGGAAGCATTGATATGAAAGGCTTTTTTGCCTTTGTTATACAAGCTTTGAGTGAACTGGATAGCAGCCAACAAAACAAACCTATTATGGTTCTGGCAACCGCCGACGAAGAAACCACCATGAACGGCGCCCGCGAAGTGAGCCGCTTTGCGAACCTTAAGCCAGACTACTGCGTTATAGGCGAGCCCACTGATATGCGTCCGGTATATGCCCATAAAGGCCACATGAGTGAGGTTATTCGCATTACCGGGCGCTCTGGTCACAGCTCCGATCCAGCACTGGGAGTTAATGCCATAGAACTGATGCACGAAGTCATTTCTGCACTGCTGAAATTAAAAGAAGAGTTTAAGCATAAATATTCAGATTCAAGCTTTACAGTGCCACAGCCAACCATGAACTTTGGTCACATTCACGGCGGGGACAATGCTAATCGCATTTGTGGCTGTTGTGAGTTGCACCTGGACACTAGGCCGCTGCCGGGCTTATCGGTCGACGAACTTTATGCCCACCTGCATAAAGCAACCGAGAGTGTTCAGGCTCGTTACCCCGGTTGTGTCGAATTAATCTCACTGCACCACCCGGTGCCGGCTTTCCGGCAAACAACTGACTCAGCTTTGGTACAACTGGCCGAGAAAATCTCGCAAAGCAAAGCCCAGGCGGTAAACTACTGCACTGAGGCTCCTTTTCTGCAGGAGCTCGGCTGCGAAACGTTGGTCTTGGGCCCGGGCTCAATAAAACAGGCACACCAGCCGGATGAGTATTTGTCGGTTGATTCTATAAAACCCACTCAAGAAAAACTAAAAAGTTTATTAAAAACGTTTTGTTTTTCGCAATAGCTGCCGATAACACAGTTATGTCTTAGATTTGAGTCACATTGAATCTACCAGTAGTAGACCATGAGTTTTGGTACAACAAAGGATTATCACATGATACGACAGCTCTCCATAGGTGCTCGCGCAAGTGCGGCTTTCGGACTGATTGGAATACTGACGCTCATTTTGGGCATATTTGCACTCAACCGCATGGGGGCAATCGGAACCCAGCTGGATATCATTAGTAGTAAGCAAGTTCCGGCTGTTAATAACGTTAATGATTTGGATCGAGAATTCCTGCGTGTGCGTATTCACTCGGCTAACGTAGCAACTTATATCAACGACGAAGCTCGACTGGAAAGGTACCAACAGAGCCTGAATGGCGCTATTGCTGACTTGAAGCGTAATCAAAGTGAATATGAAGAAATTATTGAAGACCCTCAGGCTCAAAAGCTTTTCAATGAATACATGGCGTTAGATAAAGAATACTGGAAACTCAATGATCAGTTCGAACAGTTAGTGAATGCTGGTCTCGCCGATGCGATAGATTCCATACGTGAAAACAGTATTCTACCGCTGACCAAAAAAATCTCGACAAAGCTCGATGAGCTTTTAGCCAGAGAAATGGCCCTAATTGAAGAAGCTTCCGACGACGCGAATGCCGTTTCAGCTGCCGCTACCACCATGGTAATTATCGCATTAGTCATTGTGGTCGCTTTGTTAGCATTATTTGCCGTGGTTCTGACCAGAAGCATCGTTAGACCCATTGGGGATGCCGTAGATTTTGCCAAAATCATTGCCTCACGTGATTTAAGTCAGACCATTGAAATTGAAGGCAAGGACGAGCCCGCACAATTGCTGCAGCAGTTAAAAACGATGCGCAACCAATTGCGTGAGTCCATGAGCACAATTTCAGAATCCTCAGAGCAGCTGGCTTCTACATCTGAAGAATTAAGTTCGGTTACCGATGAGTCAACCCGCACCATTCAGCAGCAGTCGGAAGAGCTGGAGCAGGCCGCAACCGCAGTTACAGAATTGACCACCGCAGTTGAAACCGTCGCACAAGACGCTCAAAACGCGTCGGAAGCATCTGAAGAAGCTAACCGACAAGCAAAACACGGTGATGATCGTGTCCGCCAAACCGTTCGTGCTATCGAAGAGCTCTCCCAGGAAATTGGCGACTCGTCCGGTAGCGTTACTGAGCTGGCCGAGAAAGTAAAAAATATTACCAAGGTGCTTGAAGTTATTCGCGGTATTGCAGAGCAAACCAACTTACTGGCACTTAACGCCGCTATTGAGGCTGCCCGTGCCGGAGAATCTGGCCGTGGCTTTGCCGTGGTAGCCGATGAAGTTCGTTCATTGGCGCACAAAACTCAACAGTCTACCGTTGAAATTGAAGACATGGTCAAAGCCATTAACGAGTCCAGCGACCGTTCGGTTGCGACTATGGACAGAAGCTTAGAACGAGCCACTAAGACCCTTGATGTGGCCAGAGAAGCCGGCGAAGCCTTACAGCTTATTGCTACCGCGGTCGATGAAATTAACAATCACAACACCTCGATAGCCAGTGCTGCAGAAGAGCAGGCCAATGTGTCCCGTGACGTTGATAAGAACCTGGTAAGTATTCGTGACTTATCCAACTCGACAGCATCAGGCGCTGAACAAACCAGCGCATCAAGCAAAGAGTTATCACGACTTGCCGTTGACCTCAGTGAGCTGGTTAGAGCTTTCAGACTGTAACCACATTTCACCATTAAAGATGAACGGGGCCGCAATGGCCCCGTTCGAATTTTAGCCACAGAACCTTCCTTAACTAAAATAATCCTCCTGAATACTGCTAATCAACCGCATAAATTAGACTAATGGTGCGACCAGCAACTAATCTAAATCCGTGTTAACAAACTAATAACAACGGATTCAAAAATGAATAATCTATTTAACTTCAGTCAACCGCTTGGTAACGATGCAAAAGCATTGTTCAACGACGAGAATCAGTCTTTTCTCGCGGAGTTAGTCGATACCTTTCAACCACAGTTAGAGTCCCTGTTGAAGAAACGCCAGCAACGTCAGGCGCAATTTGACCAGGGTCAGTTACCCAATTTTGATCCTGCAACTCAGGACATCCGTGAAGGAAACTGGCGCATTGCCGAACTGCCGGCTGATTTGAAAAAACGCCGCTTAGAAATTACCGGACCGGTGGATCGCAAAATGGTCATCAACGCGCTGAATGCCAATGTTGACTGTTACATGGCGGACTTTGAAGATTCCCAGTCACCCACCTGGGAGGGCATGGTAAACGGTCAAGTTAACCTGCGCGACGCCAACATTGGCGGCATGACCTACACCGACCCGGACAGCGGCAAGCACTATGAAGTCGGGCCTGACCCGGCATTATTGATTGCCCGGGTTCGCGGTCTGCACTTACCGGAAAAACACGTACAGCGTAACGGCAAGCCAATTCCCGGTGCCTTAATGGACTTTGCTCTCTACTTTTTACTGAATTATCAGCAACGCCTGCAACAAGGCTCCGGGGTGTATTACTACCTGCCCAAGCTGGAGCACAGCGACGAAGCCAAATGGTGGGCCGATGTTTTTCATTTCACCGAGAAAAAGTTCAGCTTAAAAACCAGCACCATTCGCGCCACCATACTGATTGAAACCCTGCCAGCGGTTTTTCAAATGCACGAAATACTGCACGCCATGAAAGACCATATTGCTGCACTTAACTGCGGTCGCTGGGACTACATTTTCAGTTACATTAAAACCCTGAAAGAGCATCCGGAGCGGGTTCTTCCCGACCGCCAGGTAGTGAGCATGGACAAACCTTTCCTTAATGCCTACTCACGCTTGTTAGTGAAAACTTGTCACCAGCGCGGCGCCCTGGCTATGGGTGGCATGGCGGCCTTTATTCCCAGCAAAGATCCAGCTGAGAATGAGAAAATACTCGCTAAAGTTCATGCCGACAAAACCATGGAACGCGACAATGGCCACGATGGCACCTGGATTGCTCACCCCGGGCTTGCGGATACCGTGCGCGAAATTTTTGTCGACGGTATTGAGGGCGACAACCAGCTTAACGTACTGCGTGAAAACGACACGCCAATTGATCAGGCCTTACTACTACAACCCTGTGACGGCGAGCGTACCGAAGCCGGCATGCGCACTAATATTCGGGTATCACTGCAATACATTGCCTCCTGGCTGAACGGCAAAGGCTGCGTGCCTATCTACGGCCTGATGGAAGACGCCGCCACCGCTGAAATTTCACGGACCTCAATTTGGCAGTGGATACGCCACGGAAAGACGCTTTCCGACAAAACCCCGGTTACCAAAGAGTTGTTCCGACAGTACCTGCAAGAAGAAGCAGAAGTGGTGAAAAACGAGGTCGGTGAACAACGATGGAACAACGAACCCTTTTCCCAGGCCCTGAGCTTACTGGAAGAAATTACCACAGCCGACGAGCTGGTCGACTTTCTGACCCAGCCCGGCTACCAACAACTGAAATAACAATAAAATTCGCAACAATTAAAAAGCAACAAGGAATTATTTATGACAACCCAGAATCTTTCATTCGCACAACAGGTTAAAGAATTACAAAAGCAATGGGATACCGACCCACGCTGGCACGGCGTTGAGCGCCCCTACAGTGCCGAAGACGTAGTGCGCCTGCGTGGTACCGTACAGCCGGAATACACCTATGCCCGCAACGGTGCCGATAAACTCTGGCAGCTGATTCACGGCAAAGCACAGGAAAAATTTGGCAAAGACTATGTCAACGCACTGGGTGCTTTAACCGGCGGTCAGGCGGTACAGCAGGTTAAAGCTGGCTTACAAGCCATTTACCTTTCCGGCTGGCAGGTCGCTGCTGACAATAACTCAGCCTGCAGTATGTATCCGGACCAGTCCCTGTACCCGGTGGATTCGGTACCAACGGTGGTTGAGCGCATTAATAACTCCTTTGCCCGTGCTGATCAGATACAGTGGTCAAAAGGCGTTACGCCGGAAGACGACAATTACGTAGACTACTTTGCGCCGATTGTTGCTGACGCGGAAGCCGGTTTTGGTGGCGTTCTCAATGCGTACGAACTGATGAAGCGCATGATCCAGTCCGGTGCTGCCGGCGTGCACTTTGAAGACCAGCTGGCATCAGTGAAAAAATGCGGCCATATGGGCGGAAAAGTACTGGTGCCAACACAAGAAGCGGTACAGAAGCTTTCAGCTGCACGTTTAGCTGCAGACGTTGCCGGGACACCAACACTGATTGTGGCCCGTACTGACGCCAACGCCGCTGACCTGCTAACGTCTGACTTTGACCCGAACGACAAGCCTTTCATTACCGGCGAGCGCACTGCCGAAGGTTTCTATCGGGTTAAACCAGGCATTGAGCAGGCCATTTCACGCGGCTTAGCTTATGCTCCGTTTGCCGATCTTATCTGGTGTGAAACCGCTAAACCAGACTTAGACGAAGCGCGCCAGTTTGCAGAAGCTGTTCATGCCAAATACCCCGGCAAACTGCTGGCCTACAACTGTTCACCATCGTTTAACTGGAAGCGCAATCTGGACGACGACACCATTGCAAAATTCCAGCGCGAGCTTGCCGCAATGGGTTACAAGTTCCAGTTTATTACCTTGGCCGGTGTGCACAACATGTGGTACCACATGTTTGAATTGGCCCATGACTATGCCCGCAACGATATGTCAGCCTACGTTAAACTGCAGCAGCAAGAGTTTGACGCAGCAGACAAAGGCTATACCTTTGTGGCGCACCAGCAGGAAGTCGGTACCGGTTACTTTGACGAGCTGACCAACGTGATTCAGGGCGGGCTTTCCTCAGTTACTGCACTAAAAGGCTCAACCGAGGAAGACCAGTTTAAAACCTCCGCGTAAAGCGCAAGTCGGCATCATAAGGAAAGACATCCGTAAGCTCACCCTTGCGGATGTTTTTTTGTACCCGGCACCAGTACGCCGGGTCAATTAATTCAGGATGACGCTTCAATAATTTGTCACGGTACTTCGCCTGCGGCACCGCAAATTGCGCCAGCTGCTGCGGAAACACATCGTCCGGGGCAATAGATACTTCCCAGTCGTTGTCCGGTAAGCGTCGAAAGCTCATGTCCGTTAAATACCGTACTTCGTCGTAGTCATAGAACACCACCCGTTTATGCCTCGTGACACCAAAGTTTTTTAACAGCATGTCGCCGGGGAAAATATTCGCCGCCATCATTTCTTTTAAGGCCCGGCCGTAATCATCCATCGCCGCGTCTATCTCTTCGTCATTGGCGTATTCTAAGTACAAATTCAGTGGCGTCATTCGGCGCTCAACAAACAACTGGTGAATCACCAAAGTGTCACCCTCTATCGAAATAGAATTACTAATGGTTTGCTTAAATTCCTCCAGTAAGTCCGCAGAAATACGCTTAAGCGGCAATGCCACATCGACAAATTCCAGTGTATCGGCCATACGCCCTACCCGATCATGTCGTTTAACCATGCGGTAACGGTCAATAACGGTCTGCCGACCAAACTCCTTGGTGCCGCCCAACCGGTCTTTAATGACTTTAAACACATAAGGAAAAGACGGCAGCGTGAACACCGTCATGACCATGCCTTTAACACCAGGGGCCGCAGACAATTGGTCGTCTGTACGGCGCAAGTGATGCAAAAACTCGCGATAAAACTCGGTTTTTCCCTGCTTATGAAAACCCACCGACGAATAAAGTTCAGCCAGCGTTTTGTGCGGCATTAAATCTTTTAAAAACCGCACCAAGGCAGAAGGCGCCTCGGTTTCGACCATAAAGTACGAACGGGCAAAGCCGAAAATGGTCGCCATGCGATCCGACCGGGTAATAAAGGCATCCACATAAAGCTTGCCCTGCGAGTTGATCAGCACCGGTACAATAAAAGGATAATGGTTATTTTCAGTCACTACCCGTCCGACAATATACGCGGCTTTATTGCGGTAAAACGGGGACTTCAAAACATCTATGCGCAGGTTGTGGGCTTCAATATCGGTTTCAGTTGCGCGCTCAAAGAACTTATCGCGCAGCTGTTCAATATCATTTTCGAAGCTTTCAAACTCACCGCCCAACCCAATATCCTCAAACACCCGGGTCAGTGTTCCTTCCAGCCCGTCAACCACCGGAAAGTAAGAGTGGCATTCGTTTTCCACCGGCACCGGAATGTGGTTCGCAAGCACAGTTTCCACAAAAATATAGTCGTTATTAAAGTAGGCACGGTCGAATACCCGGCAAAATACCGAGTTGTAAAAAGTCTCTGCAAGCTCCGCCTGCGGATGAAACTTCAGTAATTGCTGGTAACGTTGCCGGGTTGCACGCCACAAGTTTTCATCAAGCGCGTTACCCACGCGGCGCTCCACTTTTTTCGCCGTTGTACCCACCTGATGGTCGTAATAATGGATACGCTCTGAGGCCGCCGACACAACCGCGGTCCAGTCGCGCTGCAAAAAACGTTCGCGTGCCCCCTGAGTCAACGCTTGAAAACGCCGGTAATGACTATGGAAGCCATCCAGAATACTTTTTGCCAATGTCTCTGGGCTAATTGTCATGCTTGCCTCTCCTGAATTCAGCCCTTTAATCTGGACGCTTGTGGAATAACAGCTTTTAATCGTTCAATATCACCGTCACCGACGCCGTTCTTTTTATAGTAAGCGGGCCACTCAGCAATCAGCTCCTGAATGTTTTTAAGTAAATTCTTCGCTTTATTAGGGGTAACACCAAACCGTCGGCATTGCGACAGCACATTATCAATACTGCCTGCACGTCCATATTCGCCAATACCTAAAGCATGTTGCTGACTATTATTAATAGGCAGTACGTCATAGGCGGGCGAAAGTTTCCAGCCGCCCGACTTTAAATCCCAGAGTAAAGCATGATTTCTGCCGTGGTCGTCCGTGTTACCAATAAACACATTAAATGCCATGCGTCTATAAAGCTCGGTTGCATCCTCAGCACGCTGGCTGTTTTTCCTCAGATACTCCGCCAGTGCACCATAGGAGTATGTTGTCTTAAGCATGGCTTCGCTGACATTTCCCTCGGTCAGCAAAGAGTTAGCACTAATAAAGTGATGCGAAACATCCAGACCACGACGGTCAAATCGCTCGCTCATTAGTACGTCTTCTTCACCGTTAAGCAACCGCGTACTGGCAACATTGACTCCTTCTACTTCATTTAGCATTGCCATTGTCGCGCTTTCTACTCTGGCAACGTTGTAGAGATCGTCGGAGCGGTTAAATTTTAATAAATGAGCTTGTCCATTATGCTGGAGTACAGTTTTTGGTCTGGCACCACCCATTGACTCACCATATTGAAACGCCTTTTTCACCTCAACAGAAACATTCTTCGAGTTCAAAATTGCGTTTTTCCCGGCCAGTAACAAGTCGATATCATCCAATGTATTCCGGGATACCTTAGCTTTTGACTTGGATTGAGAAAGACTAAAACTAATAGCACCCACCCCCATGGATGCACCGGCAATTAAAAACTCCAACTCATTTTCGGGTTTGGTTGTGCGTAACTGGGTGATCAGCTTTCGTCCCCAGGCATCAGCTCCGGCATCGGTCAAAACACCAAACAGCCCTTTGTTAGCTCGCGTCTCAAATAGTTCATCCGTTAACGGCAAATGAACAGGATCCAGTGCAAAAGCATCGTTTCGGGCTAAATAGGACTGACCGTATCGAAAACGGCCAATTCTGTTTTCCGGGTCATACCAAATAACACCACAAATAACCGGCTCATTCTCTAGCCCTTCGATAAAAACATAAGCCTTAGAAGTCATTAGAAAAATCCTCTGAGATTTTTCGGCGTTTGCGCTTAGGTGCATTAGCTACCCGTGCATACTGATCATCCAAAACCGGCGTGAAATGTTCCAGCAGTCCCAGTAATTCGAGCGCGGTAAATAGGGTCAACGAGTTAACTGAATGACCGTTTTCCATACGGTAAACCGTATTAACGCCGCAGCCCAGCCGCTTAGCGAAGTCCTGCTGATCCATTGTTAATGAACGCTGACGCTTAATGAGCTCACCAACTGTTTTTAAAAAGCCATCTGCACCATTCACTTTAATCACCAAATATCATTTATTAATGCTTAATAAATTGATTATGGTGGATTAATAGAAATAAGCAAGTCCCTTTCTTAACCCAGGGTAACGAAACAAGACTGGCGTTATACATTCACCCTATTTATAATCCCGATAGATTTTTCATATTCCACTTATTCTGGATAGCTATGAATACCATCAAAGACATTGATCTGAACCTGCTGGTTTACCTGGATGTTTTGCTGCGGGAAAAAAACGTGACCCGTGCCGCAGCACAGCTAAATATCACCCAGCCGGCCATGAGTAACGGCCTGAAGCGTTTACGTAACCTGTTAAACGACCCTATTTTAGTACGTACCAGTGAAGGCATGGTGCCGACTCAACGCGCGCTGGACATGCAGGAAGCCCTGCGCGGGGTATTGTACTCGGTTGAAGAGATGATCCAGCCAGTGCGTGAGTTTGACGCCCCCACCAGTGATCAGGTTTTTCGGATTATGGCGTCCGACTATGCCGCTTCCACGCTTATGCCTAAACTGCTGGAAAAACTCGATGAGCAGGCACCCAATGTCTCACTGGATATCATGACCCCCAGCGACATCAGCTTTCACGACGTTGAGAACGGCAAAGTGGATCTGGCCATTAACCGCTTTGAACAACTGCCACAGTCGTTTCATCAAAAGAACTTATGGAGTGACGAGTTTTCCTGTTTGATCCGCAAAGACCACCCATTACTGGAAGACTACACGCTGGACAATTACTTAAAGGCTCAACATGTGTGGGTGAGTAAAACGGGCTTTGGTGTGGGCGTAGGGATGGATCCGCACGACGTACAAAAACTTGGCTGGGTCGACGACGCTTTAGATAAACTGGGCAAACGCCGGAAAATTAAAGTGTTTACCCGTAATTATCATGTGGCTATGTACCTGGCTCGTCAGGGGCTGGTTGCTACCTTGCCAACACGGGCCGCCGAACTGTATTCACAGGACAGTCAACTGGTCATGAAGGCTCCACCGTTTGAAATACCGGGGTTAACTCTGACCATGATCTGGTCACCGCTACTACAGCACGATGCAGGCCACCGCTGGTTCCGACAAGTGGTCGCCGAAACCGCGGCAGCTTCATAGCTTTGTTACCAGGGGCTTATTCCTCCCAGAAAAAGCCCTTACGTTTGCGTGGCTCCGGCAACAAGCGATCCATAGTCGTGGCATCATACAACACGCCATTAACCATGGTGTGAGTCACTTTGTCGGTGTCACGGATGTTTTCCAGCGGGTTACCGTCAATAACAATAATATCCGCCAGTTTACCTTCTTCCAGTGAGCCCAGAGCGTGGTCCATACCAAAGACTTTAGCCGGATCAATGGTCGTTGTACGCAGTGCTTCCAGCGGCTCCATACCGCCCTGCGCCATCATCCAAATTTCCCAGTGTTGCGCTAAACCTTCACGCTGACCGTGAGCACCAGAGAGCACATCAACACCTAAGTCCTGCAGCTCAGTAGCCACTTCCGCATTATTAAAGTGGTTGTAATGGTTATGCGGTGCTTTTTCACGACGCATCGACTTACCCACTAAAAAGTCCATAGGGACATACTGAGTCAGCTTAGGATGCTTCCATACATCGGTTTCCGCATACCAATAGTTCTCACCCCAGATACCGCCATAAGCCACACCCAGAGTTGGTGTGTAAGCTACGTCACTTTGCTGCCATAACTGACGGATATCATCATAGATATTGGCGACCGGTAGTGAGTGCTCAACCGTGGTGTGGCCGTCCATGATCATGCTCAAATTATGCTGCAACAACGAGCCGCCCTCAGGCACCACCATCATTTCCAGCTCGCGTCCGGCTTCAACCACTTGTTGACGCTGGTTACGACGTGGCTGGTTATAACTCTTCACAGAAAACGCACCCACTTTCTTCAGGCGCTCTAAATGAAACTTAGCGTCTTCTAAACTATCCACATGCGAGGTGTAACCCGGGCCGTTAGCACCGTATAAAATGGTACCGGTTGAGAACAATCGTGGCGCGGCAATTCTGCCCGCTTTCTGCAGTTCTGAGGCTGCAAAGAACTCGGTGGTATCATTAGACGGATCGTGAATTGAGGTCACACCAAATGCCAGGTTCGCGTATTGTCCCCAGTTCTGTTGCGGGATAACTTCCGCCTGGCCCTGACCACCATGCGCGTGCGCATCGAATAACCCCGGCATAACAGTTTTGCCACTGGTATCAATAACCTCAGCGCCGGAAGGCACATTAACTTCAGCTTCAGGGCCCACCGCCACAATTTTATTATTGCGCACGACCACAGTGCCCTGCTCATAAACGGTATCGCCATTCATGGTAATGACCTGGCCACCCACAAAGGCAACGGTTGTATCCGGTACCATGGCGTCATGTTCAAAACCAATGTTCTGGCCATTTTCTACTTTCAGGGTGTCGCTTTCAGTGTCAGCATTAAAGGCTTCAGCCACCGATGTATGGTAAAGTTCCGGCCCCAATGTCCAGTAAATCTGGTCACTGTTTGCCGTCCAGGATAGATTTTCACCGGCACGAACAGACAGCTGATGCACCGGCATTTGCTTATCTCCCGGCCCTACGTTGATAACGCTGCCGCGCTCGACTAAAGGCGTAACAAACACTTTAAAGCGCTCTGCAAAAGCCAGTTGCTTGCCATCCGGAGACACGCGGAATTCAGTGGCTAATTCCGACTGATACAACTCGCGCTGCTCCAATGTGCGCAAATCGATCGCACTTAACGTTGGTTTTTCGCCCGGAGTCATCAGATAAACCCGGTCGTTGCGTGCGCCGTATTGAGGTAAACGTCCACTTTCTGCTATTTGCTCTGGTTCAGCATTGGCTGACACCGCAACGCGATAAATACCGTTTTCCAGACCAAACTTATCGGAAATTAAGTAACCACCACGTATTTTGCGGTAAACCACATGTTTGCCGTCCGGAGAGAATGTGGGTTCAACAAAGTTGCCCTGTCCGGTATTCAGCACCTGCTCATTACCTGAGCTAATATCGCGAACAATAACCTGGGCCTGTTCTTCGTCATTCCAGCGGACAAATACTACGCTTTCACCGTCGCGCGAGTATTGCGGGTACAGCTCAAAGTCTTCACTGTTGGTTAAACGCTGCGGCTCACCGTTTGGTAATGAACGCTGATACAAGCTACCCAAAGCTTCGTAAATCACCGCATCACCCTGCGGTGAAACTTGCGCCATACGCAGCATTTTCACGTCAAACTGGTCAGCTTCAACATTTTGCTTAAAGCGCAGTGCATGCTGTACTTTCTTTTCCGTTTCGACTTTAAACGGAATAATGCGCGCGTTGCCGTCATCAATATTCAGCTTCTGAATATGGCCACCGGCCCAGAACACTAACTGCTTAGAATCTGGTGTCCAGTCCATGGTCGGGTAAACGCCATGAATGGCCCAGGTTTCCTGCATGTCACGTTCCATTTTCCCGTAAACACGCTTGTGTTCGCCGGTCTTCAGGTCCAGCAGGTACAGCACGCTGTCAAAGTCTTCACGCTTAATGTAGGCCAGGTAACGCCCGTCGGGTGATGGTGTCGGACGAATTGCGCCACCGGCACCACTTATCAGGGTTTCAATTTCACCGCTCTCGCGCTCAAAACGCTTAATGGTGTAGATGCCTTCCAGCGAATCTTTGCTGTAGTGGAAAGTTTTGCCCGGTGTGTCATCCTGCGAAAAATAGATGTATTTACCGTCCGGTGAAAACGCCGGCTCGCCTAAGTCTTTCTGGTCATTCGGGCGCTCCGTTAACTGCACACCCGAGCCACCACTGCGGTGATACATCCAGACTTCACCGGCCCCTAAGGAACGGCTGGCGGTATAGTGCTTACGCGCAACCAGAAATTCGCTGTCCGGACTCCATGCCGGGCTGTTTAATAAACGGAAAGTTTCTTCGGTAACGGCACGCACATTGCTGCCATCGGCGTCCATCACCCAGATATTATCGCCACCGCCCTGATCCGAGGTAAAGGCAATGTAACGTCCATTAGGCGAGTAAACCGGCTGCATATGCCAGGCTATGCCGCCCACAAGTTTTTCCGCTTCGCCGCCGCCAAACGGCATGCGATAAATGTCGCCCAGCAAATCAAATACGATGTAGTCACCATCCGGGCTGACGTCCACATTCATCCAGGTGCCGGAGTTCACCGAGATATCAATTTCTTTAAACTCGCCCTGCGGGTTGCTGACATCCCAGCCCTGGGTCTGTTCTTGTGCCATGCTTACCGGCGCAAAGCTTAAAAGCGATGCGACCGCTAAGGTTAGTGTTGTCTTTTTCATGGTGTTGCCTCATTAAAAATGTCTTCCCTTTGTAGGCAGTTAAGATCCAAAAGTCCAGTGGCTAACGTTAAATGGGGAGTTATGGTCGGTTAATGGACATTAAAAGTCAGTGGGTTATAGTGAGTAAATATTCAGAAGACGGATTGAATATGAACGAAGCCTTAGAAAATATCCTTCTCGATGTATCTAAGTCACCGGACATTGACGGCGGCGATCTGGAGCAAGCGTCTGAACTGATCCTGATGTCAGCGCTAAAAGGGCTGGATATTAGCCGAGTCAGTATTTGGTTATTGCAGCCGGACAAGCAGAGCATGACTGCTGCCAGGTTAATTGATGAAAAACAGCAAGACACAGAATTGCCTGTGCTGCGAAAGTCCGAACTTCCTTCTTATTTTCAGGTATTAATGACCGAGCGGACCATTATCGCCAACGATGCCCGCAACCACCCGGCAACCGTTGAACTCAGCAACGGCTATCTGGAAGAAACCGGCGTATACGGCATGCTCGATGTTCCTTTACGCCATAAAGGTCAAATGATAGGCGTAATGTGCTGTGAGAGCCGCAAACCCTCACGCCGGTGGACTTCCGATGAAGTCGCCTTTGTTGGCGTGCTTGCCGACATTTATGGCCGCGCAGTCAGTGCGTCCGAGCGCGAACGATTCGAAGAACTTCTTATTCGCCAGAATGAACAGCTGGAAAGCATGGTAGCGGAGCGAACAGAGTCATTAACCAAAGCGCTGGACAACTTTAAGCAAGCTCAGGAGCGGTTAATTGAAACCGAAAAAATGGCCGCTCTGGGTAAGTTAGTCGCCGGCGTCGCGCACGAGGTTAATACCCCCCTGGGTGTTTCCGTTACCGCTGTAACTCACTGTGAACATCGTCTTAAAAAATTGGATCAAGGCTTCAGTAACGGTTCAATTTCACGCAAGCATCTGCAGACCTTTATCAGTGATACTTACGAAGCGTATCAGTTACTCACCAGTAACCTTGAACGAGCCGCAACCCTGATTCAGAACTTTAAGAAAACCGCGGTTGACCAATCCAGTTTTGAGCTGGTTAACTGCCAGCTTAACGACTACCTGCACGCGTTAATTTTAAGTCTAAAGCCTGTGGTAAAAAAGAAGCACGTCAGCATCACTATCGACTGCGACGACGACATTATTTTAAGTACTTATCAGGGAGCGTTGGCACAAATTGTGACGAATCTGGTCAGTAATACCAACGACCACGCTTTTGTCGAACCCGATGAGAAGCATCAAATAGAGATACAAACGGAACAAAAAGACGAAGGTGTCCATTTTCACTTTCGCGACAACGGTAAAGGTATGGACAGCGAGACCATTAAAAATATCTTCGAGCCCTTTTTCACCACATCGCGCCAGACGGGTGGTTCAGGGTTAGGCTTATCCATTGTTTATAATCTGGTGACCCGGAAACTCAACGGCGAAATTTCTGTCCAATCAACGCCTGGTAAAGGCACCGAGTTTTCCTTTTTCTTACCCGATTTACCCAAATAGGATTGTTGTATGCTCAAAGCTCTGCAAAACTTTTTCCAACAAACAACACCGGCTGAACAGGCCAACATGCACCAGGTAGAAGGTCTATCAAATGACGCCTTTCTGTCTCTGGTTTTGATGACAGAAATTAGTCTGGCCGATGGCGAGCTATCCGATGAAGAGCGTGAGCACTTATTGGATGAGCTAGAGCGCGAATACGGTATTACCGGTGACCAGGCTGACAACGCAATTAAAGAAGCCGTACAGGCTGTACAGGAAGCCTCATCGCTGCACGACTTCACAGCACAGCTAAAAGCCATTAGCTACGAACAACGCGTTGAATTACTGGAAAATTTGTGGGCCGTTGCCTTCGCTGATAATACACTCGATCCACATGAGGAAAGCATGTTGCGCAAACTTGCTGACTTACTTTATATCAGTCACGCTGACTACATTCGTACCAAACTTAGGGTTATCGACTCTTAAATGCGGCTGCTACCCACCTTCTTTGCTGCCGCGTCATTAAGTTTCACCCTTGTGGCTGACAGCCCGGCTGAAGAAGCGGGCATGGCAACCGGCTACCCGCCTTTTCAGTTTAGCCAGGACGGAGAGCCTGCGGGCTTCGATGTTGACGTTGTTCGTGCCGTTTTCAACTATCTGGGAAAAGATTTAAACCTTCATCAGTACGACTGGGACAATGTGGTCAGCCTGCTTCGCTATGGCGAGCTGGACTTGGCTATTGGTATGGAGTCTACCGAAGCTCGACAAGCTTACTTTGACTTTAGCCAACCTTATTACCATCGACTGGCGACTTTATTTGTACTTGATCAGGAAAGCAGTCCGGAGTCCGTTCGAAAGCTAGTGAGCAAGCGTATTAGTGGCGATCGTCACTCGTTACTGGAGCAGTATTTGACAGAGCTCGGGTTGCATAATGCCATTAGAATTCAGCAGGCCGACTCCAAAAAAGAAGCCATGACTCAGCTTGCTATTGGTGAAGTTGAGGCCGTTATTATGCCCGAAAAAGTCGGCTTGTACCTTGCTGATGAAATAGGCGTTAACGTGCGTATTTTATGGCAGCCTCAAATCAGAGTTCCCGTCAGTTTTGCTGTAAAGACCAACAATACTGAGCTTTTAGGCCATATAAACCGAGCTCTACAACACCTTGAGGACAGCGGAGAGCTTGATGATATACGCCAGCGCTGGAACATCCAGCGCTGGGTTACTTCTCACATTCCACATTAATGGCCGTTTTCTCTGGCCTGCTGCATTTCATTTTCCAGACGAGCAGACTCATCGGCACGCGGCTTGGTAAAGCGCGCTAACCAGAGGTAAAGTACCGGAGTCAGGTACAGCGTAAACAATGTCGCCAAACCTAAACCGCCAAAGACCACCCAACCAATTGAGTTACGTGCCTCTGCGCCGGCACCAGAAGACAGAATTAACGGTAGCCCGCCGAGTATGGTCGAAACCAGAGTCATCATAATGGGGCGCAGACGAATCAATGCAGCTTCTTCTATTGCTTCGCGCACTTTCATTCCTCTGTCTCGCAGCTGATCGGCAAACTCAACCAACAACACCGAGTTCTTCGCCAGCAAGCCTATTAGCATGACCAGACCAATCTGCGAATAGATGTTCATTGATGTGCCGGTCAGGAACAAGGCGTAAATAGCTGCAGCAATACCAAACGGAACCGTCAGCATAACCACTACCGCACTGTTTAATGACTCAAACTGCGCAGCCAGAACCAACAGCACAATCAAAAATGCCAGAATATAGGTCATGGCAATTTCTTGCGAGGTATCCTCAAAGGTTGCAGCTTCACCCAGGAATACCAGCCCCATGCTATCGGGCAGCACCTCGTCAGCAATAGCGCGCAGTTGCTCTACAGCCTCCGACATAGGCAGATCTTCCGGTAAATCCGCATCGACTTCTATCGCGCGCCGCTGAGCCTGTCGCTCTAACTCTGCAGACACGCCCTCTTCGACTATTTCGGAAATGCTGGATATTGGCACAAGCTCGCCGCTACTGGAGGAGACATAAAGGTTTTGCATATCCTGAGGTGACTGTATCAGGTTATTCCGTGTACGCAGCATTACCGGAATTTGTTGGTCACCCACGTTCAAGTCAGCAACATCATCACCGTTAATCGCCGCGCGTAACGTTGAAGATATATCGCTTAATGAAACGCCCAGCTCAGCAGCCCGGCGCCTGTCAATTTTCACCCGCAACTGAGGCTGTGTCGGCTGATACGAGACATTAGGCTCACCAAGCTCCGGCATACGCTCTTTTATAACCGCAGTAAATTCACGGGCGGCTCTGAATATCTCATCGTAGTTCTCGCCGGTAATCGCCATTTCAAGGCCGCCGCCCTGACCTCGTAAATTCAGACTGTTATCGCCAAAAGCACGCCCCGGCGCGCCCGGTACCTGGCTCAGCGGCTCCCGGATGTTATTAATGATTTCCTGCTGACTAATATCCCTTTCTTCCCAGGGTTTCAGGTTAGCAGTAATGAACACCAGGTTGGGGTCCCATTGACCCACCACGGTGTAAATTGATTCGATATCGCCGCTTTCTTTGTATTCAAGCAAAATCTCTTCTAATTTACGTGCCTGCCTGTCCATGAATTTAAGGCCAACACCATCGGGTCCGCGAGAGAATACTCTGACCGAGCCACGGTCTTCGTTGGGCATCAGTTCACTGTTAATCTGGTTGTACAACAAAGCGCCACCGCCAGCAGACAGCAGTGATAAAATCACGATTACCCAGCTAAAATCGAGCGCTTTGTGCAGCGTCCGCTTATAGAAGCGTTTAAACACATTACCAATTTTGGCAAAACGGTTACTCTGCCCGGCAGACTTTGGCAAACGCGCAGTAAATGCGGGTACCAAAGACAAGGCAACAAAAGAAGAAATAACCACAGCCGCCGCCAGCACACCACCAAACTCACGGAACAGTCGACCCGCCGTTGACGGTAAAAAGGCTATGGGCACAAACACCGCCACCAATACCGCCGTAGTCGCAACCACCGCGAAGAAAACCTCACGTGTTCCCAATACCGCAGCCGCACGACTTCCAAGCCCCATACTGCGGCGTCGCTGAATATTCTCGGTAACAACAATGGCGTCATCGACAATGAGCCCGGTAGCCAGAACCAGAGCCAACAGCGTCAGAATATTAATGGAAAAGCCCATTAACCATATAGCCGCTACGGCACCAAATAGCGCAACCGGAATTGAAAAAGCAGGAATAATTGTTGCCCGGAATGAACCAATAAACACCCATAAAGTGGCGACAACCAAAGCAATAGTAATTGCCAGGGTCGTGACAACTTCAGCAACGGACTTACGAATAAACTGCGCGTCGTCGTTAGTGATGCTCATTTCCATGTCGGGGAACCGCTCGCGTAACCTTTCCAGTACCGCCAGTGCTTTATCAGAAATCTCAATAGTATTAGAGCCAGCCTGACGTATAACCCCTAACCCAACCACTGGCTTACCATCTAAGCGGACAAAGCTGTTGGCATCGGCGGGTGCGAAATAAGCCTGGGCGACATCACCCACACGAGTGTCATCGCGGACAATAATGTTTTCAACTTGCTCTTCAGTAATGGCCGTTGCATCGGCTCGAATAATCAAGCGCTGATCAGTTGAGCGCAGGCTACCGGCTGGCACATCAAAAGGTGCCTGACGCAAGGCATCGGCGACATCCGTGACCGACAAACCAAAGCTCACCAGCTTTAAGGGATCAAGGTCAACGCGCAATACTCGTTCGCGGTCACCATTTAAACGGACATCGGCCACGCCATTAATGGCCAGAAATTCAGGCGATAAATCGGTTTCCAACCGGCGGGTCAGTTCTTCCAGTGTTAAGGAGTCGCTGCTAACGGCTATATCCAGTACCGAGCGCGCATCGTTGTCAGCTTTACGAACGTTTATTTGCTCGACATCATCCGGCAGTTCACGTCGTATCTGGTTAACTGCTTCGCGCACTTCCGCGGCGACAACGTCTAAATCCACACCGGGTCGAAATTCAATAGAAATACGGGCACTGTTCTCTTCACTCGACGAGCGTATGGACTCCACGCCGGAAACTCGTGCAGCAGCACCTTCTAATATACTGGTCACTTCAGCGTCGACGGTTTCCGGCGCGCCGCCTGGCAAGGTTGCGCTCACCCCGACAACGGGTCGGTCAACGTCAGGCAGCTCACGCACTTCAACGCCCATTAAGGCCGCAATACCCGCTATGGCGATAAGCACGTTAAGAACAACAATCAGTACCGGGCGACGAATCGACACCGATGGTAAGTCGTTCGCGTCCTGTTGGTTATTAATTTGCTGGTCTGACATTATTCGGTAACCTCTTGCGTATCGAGGGTGGCCCGATCAAACACAACAGGCTGCCCTTCACGAAGGCTTTGTACGCCTTCAACGATGAGCAAGTCATCACGTTGAATATTACCTGATACCAGAACTCGCCCGGCCAGGCGTTGTTCAATCTGTACCTCAATACGCGCAGCTTTATCGTCCTCCACAACCCAGACAAAAGGGTTATTCACGCCCCAGGACAAAGCGGCTTCAGGAACTGAAGCAAACTCTTCGCCAGCCAACTCTATTGCGGTTCTGAAACTGGTGCCGGGTAAAAAGTCGTCATTATCGTTACTGATTTTTGCGCGTGCCCGGTACATACGGGTCGTTGCGTTAATGCGTGAGTCCAGCTCGATAATTTCAGCTGTAACGGGTTTGCCTGAGTATCGCCATGGCTGAACCTGTAACTCAGCACCGTCCTGCAGTAACGAAACCGCCGCTTCAGGAATACGAAAATCAATTAATAAGGTCGAACGATCATCTAAAGTAGCAATAGCGGTTTGTTGGTCAATGCGGTCGCCCACTTCAACATCGGTAATACCGATAATTCCCTCAAAGGGTGCACGAATAAAACGGTCTTCTAATTCAATTTTGGCGTTATCTAATTCAACGCGGGCTAAATCTCTTAATAATATCGCGTTATCAAGCTCTGACTGCGGCACAGCGCCTTGTTCACGGCTGGCTCGTAAACGCTCTACCGTGCGCTCTGCGTCGCGTAAATTAATTTGTGCCTGCTCCACCGCAACTTGCTGTCGGCGGGCATCGAGTTCAACCAGTAACTGGTCTTTTTCAACTTTATCGCCCGGCTTGAAATTCACCGCAACCACTCGGTCACCGACCGCCGGATAAATGGTAATAGAGCGAACCGCCTCGGCCGTGCCAACGGCTTCAACCCGATTACGTTCACGCTCAAAAGAGACAGGCTGGACAATGACCAAAGCTTCGCGAGGTCCAAATTGCTGAGCCTGACTGTATCCACCTGGCAGTGACAGAACGAACAATAAAGCAATGAGTAAAGACTTCATAACGGTCAATTAGTGCTCCAAAAAAACTGCAGCCACAAGGGCTGCAGTCTGTATTAATCAATAAGCAATAACACAGGTTTGCTACAACTATTCTTTAATCGCAAAGCTGCCTTGCATAATGGCTGAATGGCCAGGGAAGGTGCAGTAGAATTTATAATCAGTGTCTGCACTCATACCTTCAGTAGAGAAAGTCACTGAGGTTTCTTCACCACCGCCAATCACATCGGTTGCCGCAATAACGGCATCCGAGTCCGGTACATACTGGCTTTCCATACCAGCTGACATGCCTTGCTGAACAACTGATTGCATATCGCCAGCTTCACTCAGAACCCAGTTATGACCCATGACCTTCTTATCCAGCTTACCTGAGTGAGTCAAAGTTACAGTCACTTCGTCACAGCTCGCTGGCACGGACATCTCTTTTGTATCAAACCTCATGTTGTCATTACTATCTATAGTGAGTTCACATTCGTTAGCTTGTGCGGCGTTTGCGACAAACAACATCGAACCCAGTAGTGCGGAAATTATGTAACGCATTGCAATACCTCTTCGGTTAGTATGAAATGATTCCTTCCTTATACGTAAAATCTCACATTGAGATTACTTTAACGAGAATTTATATGACGAAACATCCATTTTCGCCACAATCGCTCCTTGCTCAGGGAGGTACCCACTCTGACAACAAGAATGGCGTAATTATCCCTCCAGTATACACATCAACGACTTACCTGCGCGATGAGGATAATCAATATCGTACTGGTCGTGTCTACTCGCGAGCTGATAACCCCACTTACCGTCCCGCAGAAAAGCTATTAGCCGAGTTGGAAAATGCGGCCGACGCCCGTTTATTTGCCTCCGGTATGGCTGCTGCAACCACGGTTTTTCAAGCGTTAAAGCCGGGAGACTCAGTCATAGCCCCTAAAGTCATGTACTGGGCGTTGCGCAAGTGGCTGCAGACCTTCGGGGTTGATAGCGGACTGGACGTTCGTTTTGTCGATACGTCTAACCTGGACGAGTTGCGCCATGCCATTTCAGAAAAGGCTCCCACGCTCATTTGGCTGGAAACCCCAGGCAACCCTTTGTGGACAGTAACTGACATTGCCGCAGTGGCTGATATGGCCCGCAACTGCGGCGCTTTGTTGGCGGTAGACTCTACAGTAGCCACACCTTTGCTGACTAAACCGCTGGATCTCGGTGCCGATGTTGTCATGCATTCCGCCACTAAATATCTTAACGGTCACTCCGACGTTATCTCTGGCGCTCTCGCTGCCCGCGAAGATAACGACTTCTGGAAACGCCTGGTTGCCATTCGTGCGCAATACGGTGCAGTTCCGGGGCCACAAGATGCAGCTCAGCTACTACGCGGCATGCGAACCTTGTTCTTACGAGTACGCGAAAGCTGCCAAAATGCGTTGTACATTGCGGAGCAATTAGAGCAACACCCAAAAGTCACTGAAGTGCTGTACCCGGGTTTAAAAAGCTTTGCCGGCCATGATATTGCGGTTAAGCAAATGCAGGGCGGCTTTGGCGGTATGTTGTCTATCCGTCTGGCGGGTGGTGAGAAAGCCGCTATTGCCGTTGCCGCAAAAACACAGCTGTGGCATCGCGCTACGTCATTAGGTGGTGTAGAGAGCCTGATTGAACACCGCGCCAGCATTGAAGGCCCGGATACCCCTGTACCCTTAGACCTATTGCGTTTGTCGGTAGGAATTGAAAACGCCGATGACCTGCTGGCAGACTTACAGCAGGCCATCGACAGCGCGCACGCTTAAATGCTGACGCGCTTATAGAAGCGGTACTCCGGCTTCCAGAAATTGTTGTCGATGCGCTCACGCAGCGTATCGTCATCAATTTCCAGCGCCAGGCCTTCCTGCTGAGCCACTTTACCCACTGCAAAAGCAATGTCTTTACTCAACTGCGTCAGGTCGTTGAAAGCCGGCAGTAATTCCTCGCCTTTACCATTAGCACTGGGCGAAGCTGCTGCTAACGTCTTACTTGCCACGCGCAGCATTTCATCACTGACACGTTGCGACTTAACCGACAACACACCAAGACCAATGCCCGGGAAAATATAACTGTTGTTACACTGAGCTACCGGATAAATTTTGCCATCGTACTCAACTTCTCCAAACGGACTTCCGGTAGCCACAATCGCCTTGCCCTTTGTCCACTTCAGAACATCGGCCGGGTGCGCTTCCACATGTTTTGACGGGTTACTCAGAGGGAAAATAATGGGCCGTTCAACATTTTTTGCCATAGTTGATATAACTTGCTCAGTAAACAAGCCCGCCTTACCGGAAACACCAATTAAAATATCCGGTTCGGCACAATGCATCACGTCCAGCAACGACGGATAATCACCACTGTATTCCCAGTCATTCAGGTCGGCAGTTTTTTGCGCTAATGCCTGCTGGAAATCGCGCAGCCCGTCCATAGTGTCCATCACCAGACCAAAGCGATCGACCATAAATATCTGTTTCTTCGCCTGCTCTTCCGTTAAGCCCTCGGCGGTCATTTGAATCATGACTTGCTCGGCGATACCACAGCCGGCTGAACCTGCCCCAACGAATACGACTTTCTGCTCGCTGAGCTTTTTGCCTTTTTGACGACAGGCCGCCAATAAGGTGCCCACAGTCACAGAGGCCGTGCCCTGAATGTCATCATTAAAACAGCAGACTTCATCGCGGTAGCGTCGCAGCAACGGCATAGCATTAGGCTGAGCAAAGTCCTCAAACTGCAGCATCACTTCCGGCCAACGTTTAGTAACAGCTTTAATAAATTTATCGAGAAACTCGTCGTACTCTTCCTGACCAATGCGCTTATGCCGCGCCCCCATGTACATTGGGTCTTCCAGAAGCTTTTCATTATTGGTGCCGACATCCAGCATAACCGGTAGTGTATACGCTGGGCTAATGCCGCCGCAGGCGGTATATAACGACAGCTTACCAATCGGAATACCCATGCCTCCAATGCCCTGGTCACCTAAGCCCAGAATGCGTTCGCCGTCGGTGACGACAATGACCTTCACCTTCTGCTTAGTCGCATTGCGCAGTATATCGTCCAGCTGATCACGCTCTGAATACGAAATGAACAAGCCGCGTGAGCTGCGGTAAATATCCGAGAACTTCTCACAGGCATCACCCACGGTCGGGGTGTAAATAATTGGCATCATCTCTTCCAGATGATCCGTCAGTAAGCGATAGAACAAAGTTTCGTTGTTGTCCTGAATAGCACGCAGGTAAATATGCTTGTTAATGGGCGTTTCAAAGCTCCGGTACTGCATATAAGCACGCTCTGCCTGCTCTTCAATGCTCTCATAGCGAGGCGGCAACAAACCGGTCAGGTTAAACGCGGCACGCTCTTCCTTACTGAACGCACTGCCCTTATTCAGTAGCGGGGTTTCCAACAAATTAGGGCCAGAATAGGGAATATAAAGCGGACGCTGCGTCTGCGGCATAAGTACAAACTCCTGAAAGCCAAAGTAATACGAATATCATAGCAAAACGCGGCTGCGATTCACATGTTTCGCTGGGCTTGGGAGGAACCGGCTGTTAAGGCGCATGTTTCGCTGGAGCGTTGAAGGGCTTTATGCCAGAGACGCTGCAAGTTCATCCATGAACGCTTGACGAAGGCCATCCATGGCCTTCGACACTCTGGCATAAAGCCCTTCAACACTCGTAACGCTTACATGCGCCTTAACAACCGCTCATCAAGCTTCAGTTCGATCTAGTTCGTAATCCATAACCAGGCATTCCAGAGGTATATGTAAGCCGCTATGGAGTCGTCGAATCATAGGCAGCGTTAAACGCCGTTTCCGATTTAAAACCTCACTAACCCGACTCCTCTGACCTAAAAATGGAACCAAGTCAGAATCTTTCAGGCCCTCCTGATCCATTCTGAATTTAATCGCTTCCACAGGGTCGGGCGCATCGATTTTATACTTAGCTTCTTCGTACGCTTCGACCAAAGTCACCAGAATATCGAGTTCATCAGCCGCTTCTGTGTTGGGTTCAGCATCCCAAAGCTCATTAATACGAGCCAGTGCACGCTGATGATCCTCAGCTGTTTTTATGGGCTTTATATTCATACCCTCACCTCTAAATTGTTTCTGCATCAATTGCGTCGTATTGCTTATGCGTACCAACGAACCGAATGTAAATCATCGAGAACTCATACTTCATCGCGACAACAAGCCGGTACTTGTTACCGTGGATATTAAACACAACCCGATTATTAGCTATAAAACTCGCATGCCGGTATTGCTCTTTTATATCCTGGGGCTTTTCCCATGACGCATATCGAGCTTCATCGAACCACGCTTTCAAAGGTTGCTCTGCATCCCTGCAATTAGGCTTTTCCCAAAACTCGCGAAGAGTTGCCCTTGATACAATTCTCATGAACCTAGTTACCCCCAACCCAATTTCCCATTATGGGAAAAAATAAAGCTTTGTCAATAAAATTCCCAATACGGGAAATTGACATTTTATCTATTGAGAATAGCTACATTTCAGAAGGAGAGAATAAGAGAAGGATTAAAGGGGCATATGAATTAATAGACTAAGAGGCGTAGCATGATGCTATTACATTATAGGAAACACGAAATACGAGTGCTTAAGGGGTTACAGCGTCTTACTCAGATGATTCCCAGGGGCAGGCTTTGGCGGCAAAAGGCGATAAAGGAAAGAACTCGTGGCTTGAGGAGTGTCGACAGCCATGGCCGTATAGGAATTAGCTGGATGAGTGCGCCCGGCAGTTGCAAAGGCTCTTGAGGAGGTGTGCAGCGCCATGGATGGCGCTGCTCAAGCCCTACAGGGACGTACTCGCGGGCGTCCTCCGCAAGAGCCTTTCAACTTCAGCACTCATTCAGCTACAGTTTCAGGCCCCAGCGGGTGGCGGTGCGCTTGACGGCGTCGACGTTTTCAGTGGCTATAATGTGCAGCGGTGTGCTTTCGAACTGGGCGCTTAAGTCCAGATGTTGCTTTAACCAGGACAGCATGGCCTCGCCGGAATGGATGGTTTTGGCACCGTTGAAGTAGTTGGAAATGCTGTCGGCTATCAGCGGAAAGTGCGTGCAGCCCAGCAGCACCACATCCGGTTTTTCAAGCTTGCTGAAATAATGCTTAAAGGTTTCCTGCAGTATCGGCCCGTCGTAAAGCTCTTCTTCGACAATAGGCACAAACAACGGCGTAGGCATAGCGTCTACCTGGCTATAACCCAGCGCTTGTATTTGCTGCTGGTAGGCACCGGAGTTTATGGTGGACCGCGTAGCAATAACCAGTACCCGGGCGCTGGTATCAATACCCTGCAGTTGCTGCAGTGCCATAACACCTGGTTCCAGCACCCCGTAAACTGGCTTGTTAGAGAACTTCTGCATTTGCTCTAATGCGGTCACACTCACGGTATTACAGGCTACCACCAGGCAGTCTACATCGGCGCCGTTAAAAAACTCCACAGCTTCCAGCGCGTAGCGCGTGACCGTATTGCTGTCCTTGCTACCGTAAGGCACCCGAGCGGTGTCTCCGTAATACAGCAGCTCGCTGAAACAACCGCTTTGCTGCAGTGAGCGCGCTACTGTTAAACCACCCACACCGCTATCAAAAACTCCAACTTTCATGCTTACTATTTCTCCAGGCTTACTGTTTTAAGACGCAGCGCGTTGGTTATGACAAAGACACTGGACAGCGCCATAGCGCCTGCCGCCAGCATAGGCGACAGCAAAATACCAAAAAACGGATACAGTACGCCGGCGGCAACAGGAATCAGTGCGGTATTATAGGCAAACGCCCAGAATAAATTCTGATGAATATTACGCATGGTTGCTTCCGACAAGGCGAAGGACTGCTGCACCACGGTCAGGTTGTCTGACATCAGTACCACATCGGCGGATTCAATCGCCACGTCGGTACCGGTTCCGATAGCAAAACCCACATCAGCAGAGGCCAATGCCGGCGCATCGTTAATACCGTCACCTACAAATATGACTTGACCCCACTCCTTCTTAAGGCGCTTTACGGCATCCACTTTGCCATCGGGTTTAACGTTAGCCACCACCTCGTCAATGCCCAGTTCTTTCGCAATGCGTTTTGCAGTGGACTCGGCATCTCCTGTGACCATTGCCGTTTTCAGGCCGTCGTCATGCAAGCGTTTAATCAATTCTTTGGCGCTGGACTTAATCGGATCATCCTGAGTAAATACCGCAGCCAGCTTTCCATCGACCGCCACATAAATGGGTGTGCGGCCGCTTTCAGACCAGCTTTTCGCGTCATCGGGTTCGTTATCCAGCGCAATACCGTTGTCCTGCATCAGCTCGCTGGTACCAATGTAAAGCGTTTTACCATCGACTTTACCCGTAGCACCCAAACCGGAAATGGCTTCAAAGCTGTCGGGTTCGCTGACATTAACGCCTTCATCTTTGGCATAGTTGACCAGAGCTTCTGCGGTGGGGTGTTCTGACTTCGCTTCAACCGAGGCAGCCAGGATCAGCACATCTTTTTCATCAAAGTCGCCAACGGTTATCCAGTCGGTAATGGTTGGCTTACCCTCAGTCAGCGTACCGGTTTTATCAAAAATAACGCCTTTTGACTGCTGCAACGCCTGCAGAGCACTGCCCTGACGGAACAATACGCCCATTTCAGCGCCGCGACCGGTGCCCACCATAATAGACGTAGGCGTTGCCAGGCCCATAGCGCAGGGGCAGGCAATAATTAACACAGCCACCGCATTAACCAACGCAAAGGTCAGTGCTGACTCACTGGCCGCAAAGTACCACACCACAAAGGTCAGCAGCGCCACCAGCATGACCGCCGGTACAAACCATAATGTAATGCGGTTCACGGTATCCTGAATCGGCAATTTACTGCCCTGAGCCTGCTCAACCATACGGATGATCTGAGCCAGTACGGTTCCTTCACCGGTTGCCGTCACTTTAAAGCGCAGCGTGCCTTTTTCATTAAGCGTTCCGCCGACCACTTTGTCGCCTTTCTCTTTATGCACCGGCTCGGGTTCTCCGGTTATCATGGCTTCGTTCACGTAGCTGTCGCCGGAAGACACTTCACCATCTAAAGCAATACGCTCGCCCGGGCGCACTTCAATTTCATCGCCTTTGCCCAGTTCAGCAATATCGACTTCGGTCACCTCACCGTCCCGCACCACACGTGCGGTTTTGCTTTGCAGGCTCATTAACCGCTGAATGGCATCCGAGGTATGGCTTTTGGCACGCGCTTCCATAAAGCGCCCGGCCAGAATCAGCGTGACAATAACCGCCGAAGCTTCGAAGTAAACATTCACTGACTCGCTCGGCAGCCACGAAGGAACTATTGTTGCCACGACCGAGTAACCCCAGGCTGCTGTTGCGCCCAGAGCCACCAAAGAATTCATGTCCGGTGCCCCACGGAATAACGCAGGAATACCCAGTTTATAAAAACGCGCGCCAGGAACCGCCAGTACGACGGTAGTAAGCACTAACTGTACCCACCAGCTGGTTTGTAAGCCCAGTGAGTTATGCACCCACTCGGAAAATACGGGCACCATATGGTTGCCCATGGCCAGTATAAACACCGGCAGCGTCAACAACGCGGAAAGCCATAACTGGCCTTTTAACGTCCGCATTTCTTTTGCCTGTTGCTCACGCTGTTCGCGCATTTGCTTATCGCGATCAAGCACTTCGTGTGCCTCGTAGCCTGCGCCTTTCACTGCCTTAATCAGATCATTGACAGAAACCTTGTCAGAGTAAGTTACTTCGGCACTGTCCGACGCCAGATTCACCGAGGCATCTTCAACACCATCCAGACCATTAAGCGCCTTATCGACACGTCCAACGCAGGACGCACAACTCATACCTTCAATACTTAAACGAACGGAATTACTCATCACTACCTCCGTCGGCCTCTGCAGGTTTCAACCACAGCAACAGCCAAAACACGACCAACTGCGCCAGCTCAACATAACGTTGCATGGCACCGCGCACCTCTGCCAGCTCTGGATTAATCATCAATACAAAGCCTAAAGCAATAATCACTGACAGCAGGACAAACGCGCAACGCACCGGCCAGGTAGTTCTTGGTGTAAAGGTCAGCAGCAAGGTGCCCAGCGCGAAGCCAAAGTAACTGGCTATGCTGATAATATTATGTAACGCCTGAGAGCTGGAGCCGTCCGCTGGGCAGCCTAAATCACAAGGTGCCAGTGCCGCACCGAGGTAAGCAACCGGATAGAAAAACAAAAGGCTCCAGCCAATATGGCTAATGCCTTTAACGCGCAAATGAGGGCGCGCAGTTAATAGCACGCCGAAAGAAACCATCGCCAGAGGAATAAAGCCCACCCAGCCAAAAGCACCCGCCGCAGTACTGCCGGTGGCATTAATTTCACTAATGTACTGGCTGACATGTGAAAAGTCGTCTTTTACCCAGGTTGCCACCAACTGCAGCCCAACCCAAAACAAGGTCAGAATAATTAATTGCGGCATCACTGGAGAGCTTTTCGTCGGTGTGTTTTCCATGTAGCCTCCTCGGCTGTATTAATGTGATAATCTTTCACTACAGTGTAAACCAAGATGGGAACAGATTGTGAATATTCAAGTGCTTGGCTGCAGCGGCGGACTCAGCGGCGACAACAAAGGCGGTTCAACCTGTATTCAGCTCAATCATAACATTGTGATTGACGCAGGCACCGGCCTGAATCAACTCAGCCTGGCACAAATGCACCAAGTTCGGCATGTGTTTTTAACCCATTCACACATGGACCACATAGCGGCGCTTCCTACCTTTTTAAGTAACCAGTACGGAAGTGAGCACTTACCTGTCACCGTGTACGCACAGCCGCATACTCTGGAAAAGCTGAAAAATAATATTTTTAACGGCGATATCTGGCCTGAACTCAGCAGCATGACCGAAGGACCGGAGCCGATACTAACCTTTAAAGAAATTCACCCGGGCGAGTGCATAAAGCTTGAAGGTATGGAAATTAAAGCCTTTGCCGTAGAGCATAGCGTACCGACAGTGGGGTACAGCGTAAAAAATCAGGGCAAACACTTTGTATTCCCTGCCGATACCATAGCCGGCACGCAACTGACCGAACAGCTTAACCGCTTAGGCCACATTGATACTCTCATGCTGGAATGTGCTTTCCCTGACGAGCTACTGCAGGTTGCAGAAAAAACCAAACACATGACTCCTGGCTTACTTGAAAGCGCCCTGAAAAGCTTAGAGCAGCAACCCGCTGAGCTTTGGGTAACTCACCTGAAACCCAGCTACGAAATTGCCCTGCGCAAAACCTTACAAGCCAACCCACCGCATAAAAATACGGTGGTGTTGTAGCCTGAACTACGCATTTGGGCGTACATTACGCGCCCGCTCAGCAATATCATTTTCGATAGTTTTGATGAGTCCTGCAGAAAGTCCCAACCCCTTAGCTTCGGTTTTGAAGTTTCGGGTTTGTTGGTAAATTTCATCCAGCATATGGTAAAGCGGTTTGCTGTTTGCAAAGCCGGCTTGCCCGGCCATTTGCTCTAACGCTCTTTTATCCGGATAAGCTCCGTTACCGTTGAATGCTGTCATATGCTCACCATAAGAAGACGGGCTATAGACAATGTCGTAACACGGTGAGAGTTGCCACTCATCCTTGTCATTGGCGAGGAAGCTAAAGTTTTTCGAATGATCATCCTGATTCACAGTTACATAATTAAATAATGCCCGCCTAACCAGTTTTTTTGCTTCATCAACACCGCACATAAGTCGCGTAGCCTTAATTAAATCCACGTAATCCAATGAAGGCTCGCGGAAAGAAGCATCTAGTAAACCTGCAGCTGACAGCATGTGGTAACGACCGTTTTCGGAGCAATCAAACCGCGCCTGCTGCAACCAAAACTGACCATTGCCCGCATCGATAAGCTCAAACTCAGGCACCTCAATCCCCAGAGCCTTAGCCATGCTTAAGTAGAGGTACTCAACTAGGCTTTCTTCGTGCTTTAGTAAAAAACGTTCCGACGTGAGCTTCACAATCAGCTTCTGTCCTTTCGCCTTTGGGGCCGTTGAGTATTGCCCATCGGCTAGCAATGTTGCGTTTAGTTTCGGCCGTGCACCACCCGAGCCCCCGGCAGCCTGAAGGTGTTCAATAAGATCCGTTTCAGTACCTTCAAACTCCTTAACTGCTTCCTGGCCCAACTTTCGTAACGTAATATCGTCAGCGTCATCTTCTCTTAACGGAGCTTTCGGCTCATAAGAAAGAGCCCCCAAACAATCCGACCCAATAAAAGCCAAGCGTTCCAATGCAGATATCTTCTGTGGATTATAACCATTTTTCCGAAACACTCTGTCCATGAGGTAAAGTCCCCAACCGTCAGGCAGGCTATCCGCAAACACACCGTGTAAGCCATAATGAGGTTGTCTTGGAGCCTTTTGAAGCTCAGTTGTCGCTTTTAGGTTGAACGGTGACAAGGATGTTTTGTGGCGTTCTAAATAGTCTTTGTGATACTGAAAATAAACGCCCGATTTATTTTCAGCTAAAGTGCCAACAGCTATCCGTTCACCGTCTGACAAGGTTCGTATTACCTGAAGGGGCGTATCAAGCATTTTTCAAAACCTCATCTATCGTTTTAGGCGCTTTTTCCTGCTGCAGGAATTGTCTGAACTGATTGAGTTCATCCAAAGCTTCGATCAGCATTAAAAACTGACGCAAAGAGATGTTCCCCGTGCGTTCAAACTTACGCACCGTGCCATAAGGCACACCTGATTTTTCAGACAAAGCTTCAACCGACAGCTTTTGTGCTTTTCGCAGTTGCTTAATATGCTCTTTAAGATCAAGCTGCGTATCGTATGCAGTATTTAGAGAAAGTGTCATAATAGTAACAATTTAAGCGATTATTAAGGGGTAACTGTTACTATTATAGCAATACTTGTGAACTAGCGCTATTCCTTGTCTGATGTTCATGTCGGGTGAGATACCATGGATAGCAGGATAGCGAGCGCCCCAACGGTTGCAGGGACTATTGAGGAGGTGTGCAGCGCGAGCTGCAAGAGGCATCAAACCCGTGGGCTTTCTGCTGCAGGAGTGTCGAAGGCCATGGATGGCCTTCGTCAAGCCTTCAGGGATGAACTTGCAGCGTCTCCGCTGTAGCCTGATGTTCACATCAGGTGAGATCTGGACCTGACGTAAACGTCAGGCTACACGCCCAGCTACCCGAGGTGCTTACGGGCGTTGCGGAACATGCGCATCCACGGGCTGTCTTCGCCCCATTCATCCGGGTGCCAGCTGTTGGCTACGGTGCGGAAAACACGCTCAGGGTGTGGCATCATTGCGGTCACACGACCATCGTCACTGGTTACCGCAGTAATACCTTTCGGTGAACCATTCGGGTTAGCCGGATACTGCTTAGCCACTTCACCCCAGTTATCAATGTAACGCAGTGCAACCTGACCACTTTGCTCTAACTGCGACTGTTGCTGAGGGTTAGCAAATTCAGCACGGCCTTCACCATGAGACACCGCAATTGGCATACGCGATCCCGCCATGTCACCTAAGAAAATTGACTGAGACTCCTGCACTTCCACCAGGCTAAAGCGCGCTTCAAAACGCTCGCTGCGGTTCGTCACAAAACGAGGCCAGTGCTCGGTTCCCGGAATGAGCTGCTTCAGCGTGGATAGCATCTGACAGCCGTTACACACACCCAGCGCCAGCGTATCGTTACGCTTAAAGAAAGTTTCAAACTGCTCGCGTGCACGGTCGTTAAATAAAATAGACTTAGCCCAGCCCTCACCGGCGCCTAATACGTCACCGTATGAGAAGCCGCCGCAAGCAGCCAGTGCCTGCATGTCTTCTAACGAAACACGACCCGCTAAAATGTCGCTCATGTGAACATCAACCGCTTCAAAACCAGCACGGTCAAAGGCAGCAGCCATTTCGTAATGCGAGTTTACGCCCTGTTCACGCAGAATCGCGACTTTAGGCGCCACACCTTTGGCAATATAAGGTGCCGCGATGTCTTCAGACGGGTCAAAAGTTAAGTCAGCCTGTAAACCCGGGTTGTCGGCACGTTGTTTCAGACGAAACTCTTCATCAGCACACACCGGGTTGTCGCGTAAACGCTGCATATGATGCGTGGTTTCGGCCCACACCGTACGCCAGTGTGTACGGCTCTGCCCCAGAACATCATTCCCATTACGGGTAAAGACAATGGAGTCTTCATGTGTTGGCTCACCAATGCGTTTAACACAGTCGCCTAAGCCAGCCTCGCTGTAAGCTTCCATCACTTGCTGATACTGCTCATCGCTGACCTGAATAACGGCGCCCAGCTCCTCATTAAACAGAGCCGCTAAATTGTCTTCGCCTAACTCATCAAGTGCCACTTTCGCACCGCAGTTTCCGGCAAAGGCCATTTCCGCTACGGTGGTGAACAGTCCGCCGTCTGAACGGTCATGGTAGGCCAGTAAACGCCCTTCGGTAACCAACTGCTGTGTGGTGTTAAAGAAGGCTTTAAAGGCTTCAGTGTCGTCTAAGTCTGGCGTGTGTTGCCCCAACTGCTGGTATACCTGCGCCAGCGCTGAACCGCCTAAGCGGTTCTGACCTTTACCTAAATCAATTAATACCAGATGCGACTGGCCTTTGTCGGTGCGCAATTGCGGCGTTAAGGTTGCGCGAATGTCATTCACCCGGCCAAACGCGGTAATCACCAGACTCATTGGCGCAGTCACGGCTTTGTCTTCGCCGTCTTCCTGCCACTGAGTTTTCATCGACATGGAGTCTTTACCCACCGGAATGGTAATACCCAGTTCCGGGCACAGCTCTTCGCCTACCGCTTTAACAGCCTCGTACAAGCCGGCGTCTTCGCCCGGGTGACCGGCTGCACACATCCAGTTAGCCGATAATTTAATGCGTTTTAAGTCACCAATGTCCGCAGCGGCAATATTAGTCAGAGATTCTGCCACCGCCATACGGGCCGAAGCGCCAAAGTTCAGTAATGCCAGCGGCGTACGCTCGCCCATGGCCATAGCTTCACCGTGGTAGCTGTCATAACTGGACGCGGTTACCGCAACGTCGGCTACCGGTATCTGCCACGGACCCACCATCTGGTCACGGGCAACCAAGCCGGTAACACTGCGGTCACCAATGGTAATTAAGAAGGTTTTCTCAGCAATTGCCGGTAAGCGCAGTAAGCGATCAGCCGCGTCGTTCAAATCAGCGGCTTCCAAATGCAATGGCGTACCTTCGGCCTGCAAGCGGGCCACGTCGCGGTGCATCTTCGGCGGTTTGCCTAACAATACGTCCAGCGACAAATCAATCGGCTGATTCGAGAACTTGGCGTCGTTCAGTAAAATAGTGAGCTCTTCAGTCGCTTCACCAATAACCGCGTACTCTGCACGCTCGCGCTCACACAATGCCTCAAAACGCGCCATGTTCTCCGGTGCAATCGCAATAACGTAACGTTCCTGCGACTCATTGCACCAAATTTCCAGCGGTGTCATGCCCGGTTCATCGTTTGGTATCTCGCGCAGTTCAAAGCGACCACCACGACCACCATCACTGACCAGTTCCGGCATGGCATTTGACAAACCACCAGCGCCTACGTCATGAATAAAGGCAATGGGGTTATCCGCACCTAACTGCCAGCAACGGTCAATGACCTCCTGACAGCGACGTTCCATTTCCGGGTTTTCACGCTGAACTGAGGCAAAATCTAAATCTTCTGTCGACTCACCCGACGCCATAGACGATGCCGCGCCGCCACCTAAACCAATGTTCATTGCCGGGCCACCTAGTACAACCAGCTTAGCGCCAACCGGAATATCACCTTTTTGTACATGAGCTTCACGAATATTACCCAAACCACCGGCAATCATAATTGGCTTATGGTAACCGCGGGTCTCGCGTCCATTGTGGCTATCGACCGTTTGTTCGTAGGTACGGAAATAACCGGTCAGCGCCGGACGACCAAATTCATTATTAAAAGCTGCGCCACCTAATGGGCCTTCCAGCATAATATCCAGCGCCGAAACAATACGCGCAGGTTTTCCGTAGTTTTCTTCCCACGGCTGCTTAAAGCCGGGAATGTTCAGGTTAGAAACGCTGAAACCCACCAGGCCAGCTTTAGGTTTAGAACCAACACCGGTAGCGCCTTCATCGCGAATTTCACCGCCGGAGCCGGTTGCGGCACCCGGGTAAGGAGAAATCGCGGTTGGGTGGTTATGCGTTTCCACCTTCATCAAAATATGCACCGGTTCGTGGCTGTAGCCATAGCTCATACTGTCCGGCTGCGGGTAGAAACGCCCGGCTTCATGGCCTTCCATAACGGCGGCGTTGTCTTTGTAGGCCGACAACACGTAGTCCGGTGTGATTTCAAAGGTGTTTTTAATCATTTTGAACAGCGACTTGGGCTGTTCCGCGCCGTCTATGGTCCAGTCGGCGTTAAAAATCTTGTGGCGGCAGTGCTCAGAGTTTGCCTGGGCAAACATATAAAGCTCAATGTCGTTAGGGTTGCGATCCAGTTTGCGGAAATTCTCTACCAGATAATCAATTTCGTCGTCGGCCAGTGCCAGGCCTAAGCTGATATTTGCCTGTGCCAGTGCTTCACGGCCGCCAGCCAGAATGTCTACCGATGACAGTGGCTGCGGTTCCTGCGAGCGGAATAGCTGCTGCGCGTCATTCATGTCGTACAAAACACTTTCAGTCATACGATCATGCAACAGTAACGCCGCTTGCTTCAGTTCTTCTGCCGACAAGTCACCCTGCAGGTAGAAAGCCACGCCACGCTCAACACGATGAATACTTTTCAAGCCACAGTTGTGGGCAATGTCAGTGGCCTTTGAAGCCCAGGGGGAAATAGTACCAATGCGGGGAGTAACCAATACCAGAGCACCTTGAGGCTCGTGTGCCGGCATTTCGGGGCCGTACTTCAGTAACTGAACCAATACGGAACGGTGTTCGTCGCTCAGTTCATTGTGCAAATCAACAAAGTGCTGATACTCGGCATAAAGCTCTTTGACAGGAATCCCTGCCTGTTTCAGTTGTTCAAGTTGCTTCGTTGTTTTGAAGGCTGATAAGGCAGGTGCACCGCGGTAGATTTCCACAAGCAAGGTCTCCAAAGCTGGGCGATTTTTGCTGGCAGATTATACAGTAGCCTGACATTTATGTCAGGTGGAATATCGAACCCGACGTGAACATCAGGCTACTCGACTTTGGCTGTACCTTCGCGGTTCACTATGCGAAACCACTTTTCGCGTCTATCGATGATACGTTGTCTGCGCTTACGGATAACAGCGCGGCGGCGGGAATTATTCTCACGTCTGAGGCGGTTGGCTCGCATAGACTTTGGCCTTTATTGCGTTGAAAGACCTGTTCAGCTTACCTTGCCGCCTCAGTTTTATGCAATGATTTTATGCAGGCTTATCTTTAATGACTAAGGTTTTAGCAAAAATATCGTGCAAGCCCTGTTTCTTCTCGGTAAAGGCAATCATGATAAAACCAATTAACAGAATCAGCGCAGAAATAATCTTAGACCAGTAACGAATGTTTGCCTGACCAAAACCAATTTGCTGACCTTCCATATTCGTTACTTTCAGACCCAGCACTTTTTTACCCGGCGTTGCCTGCCAGCCTGAAATTTCAAAAATGGTAAAGTACAACCACTGCCCGATAAGGCCAACCGCATAACCCACACCGCCGGCAACCATTTCAATACTCTGCATTGAGGAGCCGCCTGCGCTCATAAAAATACCAATAAAAATCCCTAGAATGGCACCAATAAGCATCAACCCAACCTGGGTAATAATCGCATCTATAATTGCGGCAACAAAGCGCAACCAAAAACCACCGTGACGAAATTCCATTTGTTTCTCCATGTTGTTATTTTTACGTTAAAATGCCTGATAAGACTGGCGCTGTCAATTGGCTTATCGGCTTAATTTGCGTAACTCAACTGAATGTGGAAAGATCAGCCGCCTATCAGCAAAAGGACCTGTTATGAATGAACTCCAATCCGACGTTTGGTACATAGTAAGAACCAAGCCAAAGCAGGAAGAACGCGCCATTTTAAACTTAGAGAACCAGGGGTTTGAGGTGTTTGCGCCGGAGTTAACGGTGAAGAAAGTGCGCAGAGGTGTGCGTACATCGGTGGTTGAGCGTATGTTTCCGGGCTATGTCTTTGTGAAACCCGATGACATTATCGAGCAATTTTACAAACTTCGCAGTACCTATGGTGTCGCCGGAGTATTACGTTTTGGCGATAACATTCCAAAAGTCCCTCAAAGCTGGATAGACCAAATGCGGGGCGTGGATCAACTAACCGACGAACAAGCCCCTCAAGTGGGTGACACAGTCGAAATTCAGCAAGGCCCCTTCCGTGGGTTCCTTGCCAAAATTGTCAAACTGGATGGTGAATCACGCTGCTTTGTTATGCTGGAGTGGATGCAAAAAGAAGTGAAAGCTAACTTCAGTTACAAAGAGCTGCAATTCCAATAAAATCAGGCTACGCGTTTGCGTAGCCCCAGAGCGATAAGCCCCAATAAAACCAACCAGCCGGCGTGTCCGCCGCTACTGCTTTCTGACGGCGCTGCACTTACCGTGAAGTTAACGCTGTCACTCTCGCTGTTACCTTCGGTGTCGCTTGCACTCAGTCGATATTGATATTGACCGGCAGACAAGCTTCCAACAGACGCCGTAACCGTATCGCCGGATAGGCTGACATTAGAAACTTCAGTTTCGCTGCCATCGCCATTTACCCGGACAATCTCAATGCTGGATGTGTCCAGATTCTCGTCCTCGTCAGTTACAGTAGCGGTTAACGTCACTGTCTGACCCTCTACAGTATTGCTGGCACGGAAACCGCTAATACCTGGAGCTATTGCTCTTGGCTCAACAGTTAGTGAGACCGTTACACTTTCGCTGCCGTCACTAAAGTCAACACGCAGTGGTACGGATAACGCTTCATCTACCATCGGTGTATCGCCCGACAGCTGAATTCGACGCTCACCTTCAACTTCAGGGTCAACTTCCGTAGCGCTAAAGTTTGAAATGAAGCCTTCCGGTTCTTCCACGCTGATAACAACGTCGTTAGGGACATTATAAACACTCACCGCAGAATTCACGGCTAACAGTTCGCCAATGCTTTCTCCCTGACTAACAAATACCTGTGCAGATCCGCCAAGCGTGCTGGATGGATCTATCCAAACCCCAGTAGAAACAGAGAAATCAGGTGCATCGGTATTCACCACTTTCAAAGGCAGGTGATACGGATTATGCACATTGTCTTTGTCTAACCCTGCGCTAATATCAGCAAGCGACTGTTTTAACGTTATGGTCATAATTCTGACGCTACTATCACCAATCACTTCCCAACTGAACCACTCAGCCGCATTGTCGATACCAACTTGTTGACTAACATCTGTGCCGCTGGCTGTCACGGGCAGAGCCAGCTGAATTGACTCATTTGCGGTTTCTGGGTCGGACAAATTAACGGCGATAACAGCTTCATCACCTGCCTCTGCAAGGCTTAACACATTTTCATCAACTAATAAGTAATCTGCCGAGGCATCCGTATAGTCGCCGCTAAAACTCGCGTTACTCACAAAGCGCCAACGTGCCGCATTAGCGTTAACTTCTTCAACGGCAATAACACAAATGCTGTCAGGAAGAGAGCTCGCCGTGTAGCTAACGGTATTATCGGAAACACCTGCGTCATCTAACAACGCTTGTTGTGATATACCGGTATACCCTTCACAAGCTCCGGCGCCAATAACGTACTTATCAGAGCCCTCAACGCGCGGCCAACTGAACGTCAGAGAGTCATTCCCAATGCGTTCAACTTGCATACTGTCAATATTGGTGCGTGAACTGTTATTTGCCCAAATAATACTGCTGCGCTGAGCCGCCAGACTAGCATCGGCTGCATCAATTTCAGAAGCCGCTTTACCCAGTGGCACACCATAGTTTCCGTCAACTAAGTCCGGACTTGAGTAGGCAGCTTCACTGACACACTCACCTTCACTGAATTCGCTACGACACACAGAACCATAAGACATGGTCGTATAAAAACGTCCCTGCCCGTCGATAAAGCCATAAGGAATATGAAAGTCTTCCTGGTCACCTTCGCCACCGCTGGCGTTATCAGCCAATGTGTAACGATCGTGACGCAGGCCAAAGTTATGACCCACTTCGTGCGCTACCGTACCCGATCCCATACAGCTTAAAGCCGTATAACCGGCATTGGCACCACCGCTGACAAAGCTCACCCGGTTGTTACTGGTACTAAAGTCAGAAGCTCTAAATGCAATTCCACATACGTCCGGGTTATCAGCCCCGATAAAATGCACCACATCGGCTTGGTAACGATCAATTAAACGAACCATTCTTTGATCGTCGATAAGCTCATCCAATAAGGGATCCGGGTTTTCATTAGGGAAATCGGTGGTGCTTTCGGGGCGAAATGGCTCCATTCCGGCAACAGCCATGGTTACCGGAACACCAGAGCGTTGAAATATACTATTGCTGGTGTCTACCGCACTTTGAATAGCTAATTCCAAATCGTAATCGTTCTCTTCGGCATAACTGACTAAACGGTCGTCATACACAAACAACACATCGAGTGAGTCATCAAACTCTTGCACATCTTCTGGCGGTGCAGGTGAAAGATCAACGGAGTACGATTTTGGAGGGACAGATAAAGCTTGGGCATTGAGATTCAGCGTACCCTGAGGCTCCGTGAACCGGCGCTTAGGCTCAGCCGGCGGCAGGTTCGTGTTTTCTGTAACGGTTTTACCATCCACTCGGCGAATACTGACAGAGCCGAGTTGCGGATGAGTAATTGAGATAAGCTGATTGTCACCACGTTGATGTAAAAAGCCTAAATGCTGAGTGTCACCCGATGCGTTCTCAAAGGTCAGCCGGTAACTGTTAGCAGAAGATAAGCGCTCGGCAAGCGTCGCTTCTATAATCTGGTTCTCTACAGACAGTTCAATACTGTCACCCAAACTTTGAGCCGCGGCAAACATCGGTGTGAGTGCCATTACTGCCGCGGTCATAATCTTCTTGTTCATCTATTTTCGTTCCTATACGTTTACTGCTTTCCTGATGTGAACATCAGGCTAAAGCCGTCCTTGCTCATCAAGATATTTTAGTGTGTCGTAAAAACGACGGATGTTTCCAACATAAGTTACCGGTTCATCTCCGCGCGCAAAGCCGTAGCGGGTATGACGGTAAAATTGTTTTTGCCGAAGCAGGGGTAAACGCTTCTTCACATCAACCCAACGGTCCGGATTGCCGCCCTGACGCTCCGTTATTATCCGTGCATCTTCTAAATGCCCGAAGCCTATATTATAGGCAGCTAATGCGAACCATGTCCTGTCCGGTTGCGGAATTCTTGCCGGAACCCGGTTCAGCATGCGTTCCAAATAACGGGCACCACCGCGAATACTCTGCTCTGCGTTCAATCGGCTCTTAACCCCCATAGCCTTGGCTGTAGGCAGGGTTAGCATCATCATGCCCCTAACGCCGGTGGGCGATACGGCACGCGGGTTCCATAATGACTCCTGATAAGAAATTGCCGCCAGCAGGCGCCAGTCAAGCGAACCAGAATGTTCTTTAAAGGTTTCCTGGTAAATCGGTAATATTTTATCAACGGCCTCAATAAATAAGCTGGTGGTCACATAATTAAATTGTTTTACGTGGCCAAAGTGCTGCTCTTTAATGTGCGCCAGCCGACCGCTTGCACGAATTTCGCCAAAATATTCCACCACGGCAGAAAACAACGAATCATCGTCGCCCTGCGGCAGAGCCCAGGCAATGTCCTGATCATGCTTTACGGTAAAGGCCACACTTAAATCCGGATGGAAACGCCGCTGAATATCCAGCGCCGTACTGTCCGTTATGGTGTAGTCAATTTCTTCATTAATCACCATTTGTAGTAACTCTACTGCATCATGGTCACGAGTGGCGCGCCAGTTCAGGGTAGGAATACTGTCGCCTAAACTTTTCAGAAACTCGTGATGAGAACTGCCTTCCACCACCACAATTTCGCCATCAGTAATTTGCTGCAAGTCACGTGGACGCTGCCGCGAGCCCTGCTTGAACACCACTTTCTGGCTAATCACATCGTACGGAGGGCCAAAACGAAACAGACGCGCCCGTGTTGAGGTTCGGTCAATTCCGGCCGCGACAATATCGACTTCGCCCCGGCGTAGCATAGTGAAGAGATCATTCACATCAAAGCGCGGCACCATTTCCAGCTCAACACCTAAGCGATCAGCAAAGCGTTTTGCTAAGTCGTATTCAAAACCTTGCTCACGGTCATGATCAAAATAATAACTGGTGGGGTTCATTAAGGTTCCCACCCGCAATACCTGACGTTCCTTAACAACGGCCATGGCATCGGGGCGGGTTTGAGGACTGCAGGCCGTTACTAAGCTAACGGCAAGCAGCAATAAAACAAACAGCGATACTGCAGACTTCGGCATATTAGAGTGATTCCAGCGCCCAATTCACATAAAGCTCAGTACCGGTTTTCAGTGCGTCTTCGTCGGCATAGAAGTGCGGCGAATGGTTACTGGGCTCGTTGGCCATATCACGCTCCGGAGGCGTAACACCTAAGAATACAAACATGCCCGGTACTTCCAGTGCATAATAAGAGAAGTCTTCCGCGCCGGTTACTAACGGCACTTCCTGCACTTTATCGGCACCGGCAACCGCTTTAGTCACTGGCAGCATCTGCTCAACTAAGTCTGCGTCGTTGCTGGTTACCGGGTAACCCAGGTCAACGTGCACATGGGCTTCAGCGCCATTAGCTTCTGCGGTTTTTTCTGCAGTCAGCTTCAGTTTATCGTGAATATCCGAACGAATATCCATGTCAAAGTTGCGGATAGTACCAATTAAGGTGACTTCATCGGGAATGATGTTATTACGCACACCACCTTCAACAATGCCAAAGGACAATACCGCTGGTGCCTTAGTAATATTGGTCTGACGGCTGATGATGGTTTGTGCGTTATTAATAATTTGCGCTGAAGTCACAATAGGATCCACACCGCCCCAGGGGGTTGAACCATGTGTCTGCTTACCTTTGACTTTAATTTCAAACTGGTCAGAAGAGGCCATCAACGGGCCCTTACGATAACCCACATGCCCTGTCGGGAAGCCTGCCCAAACATGAATACCAAACACTTTTTCCGGCTTGTTGTCCGCAAACAGACCTTCTTCCAGCATCAGTTCAGCACCGCCCTCTTCACCTTCAGGCGCACCTTCTTCTGCCGGCTGGAAAATAAACATCACATTACCAGCTAACTCGTCTTTCATTTCAGTCAGCTTTTCGGCTGCGCCCATTAACATAGCTACGTGGGTATCGTGTCCGCAGGCGTGCATAACACCCACTTCGTTACCGCGATACTCAGACTTTACCGTCGACTTAAACGGCACGTCGGTTTGTTCAGTGACCGGCAGTGCATCCATATCGGCGCGCAGCGCAATGGTAGGGCCGGGTTTACCACCTTTAAGAAGGCCCACAACACCGGTATGCGCCACACCGGTTTCCACTTCCATGCCCAGAGAACGTAAATGTTCAGCCACCATTTTTGCGGTTTCGAACTCACGGTTACTCAGTTCAGGGTTAGCATGAATATGGCGGCGCCATTCAATAACCTGAGCTTCTAAATCACTGCTGACTTTTACCGGCGACTGTTGCGCCGCCGCTTGTGCGCTAAAACCAAAGCTGCTGGCCAGCATTAAGCTAATAACGAGCTTTTTCATTATTCTCTCCTGCATAAGTGCGGATTGTTGTTCTGGTACTGGGTAATATCCTGCGCTAAAATCGCCGCCATGACAACCGATGAAATCTACATGCAGCGAGCATTAGAGCTTGCTGAACAAGCGCAAAAAGCCGACGAAGTGCCCGTTGGCGCGGTGTTGGTCATGGACGGAAGAATTGTTGGCGAAGGTTACAATCAGGTAATTTCTTTGTCCGACCCTTCCGCCCATGCCGAGGCTCAGGCTATTCGCGCAGCAGGTCAGGCTATCGATAACTATCGGTTGGTCAACTCTACCCTGTACGTCACTTTAGAGCCCTGCGCCATGTGTGCCGGTCTGATAACCCATGCCCGTGTTAAGCGCTTAGTCTTTGGTGCCACCGACCCGCGTACCGGCGCTACCGGCACCGCCATTGATGTCATTAATCACGCATCGATGAACCACAAAGTTGAGGTTCAAAGCGGCGTACTGGCAGAAGAATGCGGCGATATTTTACGACGCTTTTTCCGCGCCCGTCGCAAGTCCGCTAAGCTCAGCACTAAATAAGCATACCCGTTATTGCATAAGCTACGGTTGCGCCTAACCCGGCCAGCAACGCATAGGGCAACTGGGTTCGAACATGATCAATATGCTCAACCCCCGACGCCATAGACGCAATAATGGTGGTATCTGAAATGGGTGATGCATGGTCACCAAAAATTCCGCCGGAAATTGCCGCCGCAATAAAGGGGGCAGCCGGTAAACCCAATGTCATTGCCAGTGGAATAGCCAGTGGCAGCATGATGGCAAAGGTGCCCCAGCTGGAGCCAATAGAAAACCCGGTAATAGCGGACAAGACAAAAATGAGCGGCAGCAGCATCCATAATTGCACGGAACCGTCTAATGCAGCGGCCAGAAACTCGCCGGTACCTAAGTCACGGGTTAAACCACCCAGCGCAATCGACAACCACAAAATAACCGCCAACGGCAGAATATTCCACGCCCCTTTTAACAGGTAGCGGCCAACGTCTATCAAGCTTACCGGTTGCGTCATTAACGTACCCGCCACCGCAAGGCCCAATGCCACATATATAGCAATGAACACACTTAAAGTACCGTTACCGTCCACTAATACACCGTTTCCGGTTATCAGCAGCATGACAGGTACCATCACCACTAAAGAGATCAGGCTGGTCATCACCACCGCAGTGCCTTTACCAAAGGTGGCCTCTTCATCCGGACCGTCGCCCCAGGTGTTTTGGGACACCTGATCAGGCACCGCATTCTTTTCAAACGCTTTCATTGGGCCAATATTCCAGTCGAACAAAGCCACAAACAACGCCAGCAATACCGCAAAAATGGCATAAAAGTTAAAGGCTATAGACTGAATGAACACCAATAACGGTTGGTCAACACCCTGGTTCGAAATTAGCGTTAAATTAAACGCCCCCCAGGCATTTAAAGGAATAAGAATACAAATGGCCGCACAGGTTGAATCCACAATATACGCCAGTTTTTCACGCGCTATGCCCAGGCGGTCATAAATAGGTCGTGAGGTTGTGCCCGAAATCATAATGGTCACGTTAGACTCAATGAATACCACAACGCCCAGAATCCAGGTCATTAAGCGGGCCCGGCGTTTACTTTCAATCCACTGTTTACGCTCTAGCTTTAAGACAAACTGTTTAAAGGTGCCGCCGTTTTCCAACACCCCAAATAAAGCACCAATGCCCAGCGTAAAAAACCACACCAGCATATTACTGGGGTCAACAAGGGTGTCCCAGGTGCTGTTCAGTGTTCCATAAGCGATATTTTCGGGAGCCGGCCAGAACAACAGAATATTGGCCAGAATAATGCCGCCAATAAGCGCCAGCAGAACTTTTCGGGTAACAATGGCAAATACAATTGCCAGCAAGGAAGGTAAAAGACTGGTCCAGCTCAGTTCCATTGGGTCAGCTAATTAGTGTTTGATAAAGGGAGATTAAAATAATAAACCGCCGCGGGCAATACCAGCGACGGTTTATTCATTCGACGTAAAACAATCAGAACTTGTATTCTACGCCTAAACGTACAGACCAGAGCGAAGGTGCACCGGCGCGAGACTGAACATTGCTGATGTCCCGGAACGAGTTGTACTGATACTGACCCGCATCGTTAATTTCAACGTCAGCCACAGTCACCGCACGTGGGAAGCTCGCTTCGTAAAGCACGCCCCAGTCGTCGTTCAGCATGTTACCTAAGTTTTCAATGACGAAGAACGCGGACGCCTTATGCTCGTCCATAAAGCCCGGAAGCTCCTGCTCAATGCGCAAATCAACTTTGGTCCACCATTTGCTGTTGAACTCGTTACGAGGCGCAATACCACCAGCGTACTTGCTCAAGCCTGACTCTTCCAGAAAGTCGAAGAATGCTCCGGTTTCAAACGGGTTACCGTCGCCGTCAGTACCAATAGCAAAGTTAGGATCATCCAAGCCTGTCGGTACGTACAGCAAACTACGGCCCTGGTAGGCGATATCACCAAAAGCACCGTCGGTCATGGTGTAGGAGAAAGGACGACCTTTGTTGCGTGTACCGAATAAGGTCACTACGGTGTTGTAACCATCGAAGAACTCTTTGGTGTAGTTCGCTTTAAAAGTAAAGCGATGTGGGATCTCGTAGTTAGAAGTCGCAACCCCCGGGTTCTGAGCGTTAGCCGTTGCCAGGTTGGTGTAGTTAGAGAACGACACCGAACTGGTCATCGGGTTAACGTCTTCCGCCTTGTTATAGGCGTATCCGAAAGTCCAGTCCAGACCAAAGTCATGCGACTTACTTAACGCCAGTGAAACCGTGGTTTGCGAACCAGAATCACCATCAACATTCGTCAGCAAAAAGTCATCGCCCTGGTCACGTCCGTCAGTAGACATCTCATCAAAAATTGGACGTCCATCCGGCGCCGTATCAACCTGTTCCAAGCCCAGATTATAAATAATCGCCGCATCTTTCTTATCGGTGTATAAGAAGTCCGCCATCAAAATGTAGTCATCCGGCAAGGTGTAAGTTGCGCCTAATGCGTACTTCCACTCTTTCGGTAGTTCGAAGTTAGGGTCCATAGTGTTAATCGGGCCCTGACCACTGGCGTTAGCCACTTCGTCGTACATTTCCTGAGGAATGTCAAAAATTGGGTTGCCGCCACCTGTGTGCGGAACACCAAACAAAGACTCGCCAGAAAAATCGCGGAAGGCCTGGTACTGAGTCACGCCATTGTTCGAATAATTGTTCGAGATCCAAACATTGGGGTTACCACCGGAATACAAACCAACACCACCGCGGACTTCTAAGTCAGGGTTAACAAACCAGTTAAAACCAAAGCGTGGTTGCAGTAAGTCCTGACCGTCCATGTTTTGCTGGTTAGAGAACCCGTAAAGTTCCTGAGTTAACGGGTTGTTCACCGGGTAGTCATCACTGGTATACCAGTCGTAACGCAAACCGTAGGTGAAGGTAATATCCATTGATGCGTAGTAATATTCGTCCTGAACGTAGGCCGTGTTAACCGCGTAAGCGAATTCAGCAGCAGCATCCTGAGGGTTGTTGGTACCTGCCGCACTTTCATAGATAGCCGCGTACGGTGTGCCGGCTTCAAAGTCGTCGATAGAACCGAAGCGATACTCGCCCTCAGCTTCCTGCACAAAAAGGTTAAATACGTCGTACTCTTCACGCTCAATACCCGCGGAAATAACGTGGTCGCCCAACAGGTAAGTACCTTTCAGTTTAAAGAAAGTGGTGTCGTATGTCAGCTTGTTGGCATGGCGAGAGTCATCCGCACCTAAATACACAGTCGCGTCGTTAACACCAATCTGAACTTCACCAAAGTCGGTACCACCCAAAGGACTTACACGGGCATCCAGCTCCGAATAACCCACGCGAGCTTCTGTCGAGAAGTTATCACTCCAGTCCGAGTATAATTCACCCACATAAGAGGTGAACTTAGAGCCGCGCTCATAGAAGTGGTTAGAAAACTCCAGCTCGTCGGAGTCACCGTCAGACTCAGCAATGGAATAGCCATCGTTGTAGTTGTAGGTTAATGACGCCCGGTGAGCATCACTGATATACCAGTCCAACTTGGCCAGGAATTTTTCGTCTTCTACCGGTAAGCTCGACGGGAACCCGCCCGGGTTATAGCCATAAATATTCTGTGCAATATCGGCAATACGCTCAACGTCGGCCTGAGTCACACCGGCAACTTCGGTCGCTGCACCAGAACCTTCCGGACCGCGATCAAAAGTGTCAGAGCCTTCTAGCTTCTCATAAGAAGTAAAGAAGAACAGCTTATCTTCAATGAAGGCACCACCAACATTAAAGCCATAACGTTTCTCGCTAAAGTCACCAATATTAATTTGGTCGCCTTCTAACTCGTCGCCCTGCAAAGAATCGTTGGTGTAATCATAGAACACACCACCGAACATGTCGTTGTCACCGGTTTTGGTCACAGCATTAATGTTACAGGCGGTAAAGCCGCCGTATTGCACGTCAAATGGTGCAAACTCAACCGCTACCTGCTCAATCGAGTCGTAAGAAAACGGCATGCGTTCTGTCGGGTAGCCACTGCTGTTAAGGCCAAAGTTGTCGTTCATACGAACGCCATCAACCGTCAGACTGTTAAAACGTGGGTTAGCACCACCGCACTGAATGTCGCCGGCATTGGTTTCGTTAATGTAAATACGCGGGTCAATGCGTACCACATCTTTTAAGTCACGGTTTGCAGCCGGTGCATTTTCCAAATCTTCTAAATTGAAGTTCGCAGCCGGACTGTTACTGCCATACAAAGCGTTACTGGTCATAGAGCCGGTTACACTTAAACGCTCCATGTCCGCCTGGCGCTCCAGCATCACGTTCACATTTTGTGAGTCGCCTAAAGTTAGATAAACATCTTCGACAACCTGGGTGCGCCCTTCAGGACCTTCCACCACCAAAGTGTATGGCCCGCCAACCGGCAAACCACGTGAAGAGAATGTCCCCTGCTCGTTAGAGCGTAAGGTTTTGACACTGCCAGTACGCTCATCACGTAACTGGATGGTTGCATTTGAAACCACCTGCCCTGACTCAGTGGTAACAACACCGCGCAAGCTTGAAGAGGTTTCCTGCGCCACGGCTGAACCTGCTAACCCCATTGCTATGGCGGCAGCTACAGCAGTGCGCTTAAAAGTCGTGTTAAACATAGTTTTGTTCTTCCCGGTTTTGTTTTGGTTTTACTACAAATAAGGGTATAGCTTATTTGTGACAACTCTGTGAACTTTGCTCAAAAAAAAGCCGCACTTAAGGTGCGGCTTTCGTTATTCTTTAGCTGTTTCACTCAAAGCGAAATTAGAAGGTGTATTTAACACCCAGCTTCAGGCGCCAGGTAGACTCTTCAGCTTCGAAGATACTCCAGTCGTTATAACCAAAGAATGACTCGGCATACATGTAACGACCCTGGTCATCAAGACCGGCAAAGTCTACAACCGACTGGTTAGTGTACTGCTGACGCAATACTTCACCTTTTGAACTGTCGATAAGGTTCAACAGGTTATTAACGGTAATGTAGAAAATACCTTTATGGTCTTCTGCGAAGCCAGGTACTTCTTGCTGGAACTGGAAGTCCAGGTTGGTAACCCAAGGTGAACGACCTGTACCTTTCGGTGCAAAGCCACCTGCGTACTGCTCTAAACCAGCGTCACGGAAGTAAGCCATGGCTTCTTCGTACGACAACGGGCTCTCAGGGCTGAATGCTGGGTCATCCGCGCCAGTCGGGATGTATGGCAGGTAAGAGCCACCACCCTGGAAGTATGGCTGGTCACCGAAGTCGCCATCGTTATACATACCCATGGTGTAACTGAACGCAGTACCTGAGCGACGGTTGAAGAATAAGTTAAACTTAGACGCGTAACCGCTAACAAACTCAGTGCTGTAACCTAATGCAATTTTCAGGCTGTGCTCAACCTGATAGTCAGCAGTACCAAGCAATGCCTGGTTACGGTCACGAACAATGTTGTACTGGTAGTTTGAAGTCGCAGTAGACGACGTACCCGGGTTACCTTCTTCGATGTCCTGGAAGGTGTAAGCAGCGTATGCGTTAAAGCCGCTATCCCAGGCTTTAGACAATGAAGTTGTTAACAACCATGCTTTACCGGTTTTGTCTTCGTTAGTCAGCTGCAGGTCATAGTGACCACTTGGTGCAGTTGGGTCACACGGCTCATAAATGTTGATGCCTGCTGCAGTTTCATCAGCAACACAGCGTGAGATATCAATCCACTGGCTGTTGTCTGTCATCCACTTACGAGTAACTTCAGCCGTTGCCTGGAAGTTATCGCCAACACTAGGAATGTCGAAACGGTAGTCAACACCTACACGAGCAATCCAGTCAGACGGAATGTCGTAGTTAGGATCGATGCTGTTAGTGTCACCGTCACCGGCTTCCATGCTGTCCAATACCGCTTGCGGAATTTGTGCAGGGTTTTGGTTTTCCAGATACTGATCTTCTGATACCTGGTCACGGTCAAACTGTACCAGAGTATAGCCGTCGTTAGAGAACGAGTTTGAGATCCAAACATTTGGACGACCACCAGAGAAGCGACCGAATCCGGCACGAACGACCATGTCGTCAGTAGCGAACCATTTGAAGTCAACGCGCGGTAAGAAAATGCCTTTACCGTCTAAGTTTTCCTGGTTGCTGTAACCGTAACGATCAACAAAGTTCTCGTTCAACGTTGGCTTGTCATCAACCATGTAAGTTTCGTAACGAACACCCAGACCTAATTCCATTGTATCGTTCAGGTACCAGTTGTCCTGTACGTACAAGTTCAGCATGCCTAACTCAAAGTTAGCGGCTGCGTCAGTCGCGTTATTCGTGTAAGCGTTCTCGTAGAAGAACTCATCGGCAGTGCCTGCTTCGAAGTCATCAATTGACTCGTAAGACCAGGAACCTAAAGAGTTACGTACAAACACGTTATATACGTCAACGCTGTCATACTCACCACCGAACTCAATTTCGTGGTCGCCGACCAGGTAATCGAATTTCGCGCCAATTTTGAAGTTATCGTTTTCTAGCTGGTTAGCATGACGGTTTGAGTCAGGGCCAAAGTTAAGCGTGCCATTTTCAGTACGGACACTCACGTCACCAAAGTCTTTGGTTACCAAACCAGAAATTGCTTCAACCGCTTTGTGGCTGGCATAAATTTCACTTGAAAGGTCACCACTCCAGTCAGCAAACCAGGACAAACGGAACAGATCCATGTTTTGCTGGTAGTCATACCAGTTAGTGTCCAGGTTTAAAGAGTTCTGGCTACTGCTTACACCGCGCAGGTTGTTACCTTCAGTGCGGTTATAAGTTAACGCAACACGGTGATCGTAGTTGACGTTCCAGTCCAGTTTAACCAACAAGTTGTCGTTTTCGGTATCACGGACAGTGTCCCAGTTACCAATATCGAAGCCGTACTGAGTTTGTGCAATTTCGCGAACACGGTTGTACTCTTCCTGAGTCACGTTGCTGTCGTTCGGTGCGCCAGCGCCTGCAGGACCGTACTCAATTTGTGCCGGTTCTTGTGCATTTTCGTAGTTAACGAAGAAGAAAAGCTTGTCTTTAATGATTGGACCGCCAACCGCAATACTGTACGTATCACGTTCGTAATCCAATGGAACTTCCTGACCACTTTCAGGGTTTTCCGGGTCACCTGCCCATGCGTCGCTCATGCGCTCGTATGTAAGCGAGCCTTCAAATTCATTAGAACCTGATTTAGTCACCGCATTAATACGGCCACCAGAGAAGCCGCCCTGAGAAGCGTCAAACGGTGCCATATCAACAGCAACCTGCTCTACTGCATCAATTGAAATAGGTGAGCGCTGGGTTGGGTAACCATTACCGTTCAGACCAAAGTCATCGTTTACACCAACACCATCAATTGAGATAGAGTTGAAACGCGGGTTAGAACCACCAATACTCATTGGTGCTTCGCTACCTGACAACAAGTTAACGTATGGGTTTAAACGTGCTACTTCTTTTAAGTCACGGTTAAAGGTAGGCGTATTTGCAATGTCATCTTCGCCGAAGAAACTGCTGCTACCGCGGTTTTCACCACCTAAAATCGCCGCACCGGAAACTTGAATACGCTCCATGTCGGTTGATTCAAGCTCAGCATTAATACGGTAAGATTCGCCCAGCGTTAAGTATACGTCTTCGTATACTTTGCGGCCATTTTCACCTTCAATAACGATAAGGTAAGGGCCACCGACTCGCAGACCAGAGTTTGCGAAAGCTCCAGACTCGTTGGTTGTCGCAACGGAACGAGTTCCTGTTGGAATGTGAATAATTTCAACACGTGCGTTTGCCGCAACGTCGCCAGATGCAGTAACAACGTTACCACGGACAACTGACGATGTATCTTGTGCAATAGCTACACCGCTAAGGCCAAAAGCGATAGCAGCTGCGACAGCTGTACGCTTGAAAGTGGAGTTAAACATAGTTTTGTTCTTCCCGGTTTTGGTTTTGGGTTTTTAAGCACGAATGAGGGTAAGGCTCATTTGTGACAATTTCGTGAAAGGTTTGAAAAAAAACAGAAGAAGCGAAGGAACTTTTTTGCGAAGACGGGAGAGAAAAATGGGTCGTTCGCTGATTATTCGATGACGAGCCGCGGCACAATAGCTGGTTCATTACCGGAAAGCTCATGACCTGATAAGAGTCAGAAGTACGGCAAGAGGTCGGAGCTGTATGGGATGCGGCTGAATTCATTACGCTTCTAAGACATTTGTGTGTCAGATATGTGACATATTTTAATCAAAATCTTTGCCCTTGCCTAGTCATTCGGGAACCTTTATTCTCTTCAATTGTCTTAGGCTGCTCTCTAACGGTTATTCCATGGGCTTTATGCGGTTTTTTGTATTTTTAACATTCGTTGTCTTTATGATTCCTACCTCTTTTTACGCCACAGCAGGCTCCGGTAAAAGTGAACCTGAAACAATAAGGGTTGCTACCTTTAATGTCAGTATGGATGCGTCTAATTACTTAAGTGAAAATGAACTACCAACATTAGACAGCTCGCCATTACCGGAAATACTGCAGCAGGGTCACGAGCAAATACGGGGTATTGCTGAAATTCTTCAGCGCGTACGTCCTGACATTGTGCTGCTGAACGAGTTTGACTACCTTGACCCTAAAGTTGGCGTTAACGTTTTTCAGAACGACTATTTAGCGGTTTCACAAAATGGCCAGCAAGCCATTGAGTACCCCTACGCTTATATCGCCCCGGTAAACACCGGCGTGCCCTCGCCTTTTGATTTAAACCGCGACGGTAAAAAAGAAGGTACCGGCATAGATGCCTGGGGCTTTGGCTGGTATCCCGGTCAGTACGGTATGGTCATACTGTCGAAGTACCCGTTATTAACCGATAAAGCGCGCACCTTTCAGCACTTTTTGTGGAAAGACATGCCCGGACGTCACATTCCTTACGTTATGAATGAACAGGAACAGCCGACCAAGGAGCAATGGTACTCCGATGAAATAATGGCGCAGTACCCGTTAAGCTCTAAATCACACTGGGATGTCCCTGTAAAAGTGGGCGACCGGGTTATTCATCTTTTAGCAGCGCACCCTGTACCACCGGCTTTCGACGGCCCGGAAAACAGCAATGGTATGCGTAACTTCGATGAGATCCGCTTATTTGCCGATTACCTCACGCCTGGCAGTGACAACTACCTTTACGACGATAATGGCGTGCGTGGCGGACTTAGCGAGAATGAAAGCTTTGTTATTTTGGGTGACATGAACGCTGAAGCCGGTTCCGGTGGCGTAGACGGTGCCATTGAACAGCTACTGGAACACCCCCGGGTTAATGACGTAAAGCCACAAAGTCAGGGCGGACAGCAGCACTCTCCCAATAACGGCAACTCGCAGTACCATACCGCCGCCTGGCGTAAGCGCGTTGACTACGTACTTCCTTCTGACGACTTAATTGTAAAAGACGCCGGCGTGTTCTGGCCTGTCGATGATGAACCCGGCAGCCAGCTAATGAATAAGCGCAGCGCCTCTTCCGACCACCGTTTGGTTTGGTTAGATATCGTTAAATAAACACCAAACACCTCTGCAGCCCTTTATTTTACTGAACCTTTACAGTTGAAGGGCTGTTGGAATCCTCCTTAGGTGCCATAATGAAGTTATTGTATCCAAGGAGGTAAACTATGAAAAAGCTCATACTATCAACAGCGTTACTCGCAAGCAGTTCGTTTGTGTTTTCAGCAGCCACTCAGGCTGACAATCTGAACTACATCAGCGGTGGCTTTTCCGATTTCTACGACTCCGACTTCTACGTCGAAGGCTCCACCACCATCGCCCCTAACTGGGTCGGTGAAGTTCAGCTAACCGACATGGGTGACTACTCACTTCGCGCTGGCGCTAAGTACTTCCTGGACATGGGTGCTGGCAAACAGTTCAACACCTTCTTAAAAGGCGGTGTTAGCCACTATGACTTTGAATACGGTGACGACACCAGCGCTTATGCCGGTATTGGTGCTATGACCAAACTCAGCCAGCAAACGACAGCTATTGTGGACGCAGGCTATGACTGGGGCTTAGATGGCTTCGCATCAGTAGGCGCACGTTTACGCTACGCCTTCACTGAACAGTTCTCTGCTGACGCCGGTTTCCGCGGCAACTTCAACAGCATCGACAACGAAGTTCACCTCGGCGTGACTTACAACTTCTAAGTTCATCAAATAACAGGTAGATATTGGCGTTACGCCGTTGCAGGAAAATCTGGAGAAAGTGTGCAGCGCCATGGATGGCGCTGCCCAAGCCTTACAGGGAGGTACTTGCTGGCGTCTTTCGGAAGATTTCCTGCAACGGCCAGCCAATATTTACCGGCTTATTCCCACTCAATGGTGGCGGGTGGCTTGCCCGAAATATCATAAGTGACACGGGAAATACCGTTCACTTCATTAATAATCCGGTTCGATACTTTCTCTAATAACTCATACGGCAAATGTGCCCAGCGCGCAGTCATAAAGTCGATAGTTTCTACTGCTCGAATAGCAATAACCCAGTCGTACTTACGCTGATCACCCATAACCCCAACCGAACGTACCGGCAGGAACACCGCAAAAGCCTGGCTGACTTTGTTGTACCAGTCCGCGTTATGAAGCTCTTCAATGAAAATTGCATCGGCACGGCGCAGTAAGTCGCAGTACTCTTTCTTAATTTCACCCAGCACACGAACACCAAGGCCTGGCCCCGGGAACGGATGACGGTAAAGCATGTTGTACGGCAGGCCTAACTCAAGCCCAATTTTACGCACCTCGTCTTTAAACAATTCGCGCAGTGGCTCAACCAAACCTAACTTCATGTCCGCAGGCAAGCCACCTACGTTGTGGTGCGATTTAATGACATGCGCTTTGCCCGTTTTAGAGCCCGCAGACTCAATTACGTCCGGGTAAATGGTGCCCTGCGCCAACCAGTCTACTTCGGTCAGCTTACCGGCTTCTTCATCAAAAATTTCAATGAAGGTATTACCAATAATTTTACGCTTCTTCTCCGGGTCGTTCTCGCCCGCCAAAGCATCTAAAAAGCGGTCTTCCGCACGTACCGGCAAAATGTTCAGACCATAGTGGTCGCCGAACATTTCCATCACCTGCTCCGCTTCGTTTAAGCGCAACAAGCCGTTATCCACAAACACACAGGTCAGCTGGTCACCAATAGCACGGTGCAGCAGCATGGCGGTTACCGACGAATCGACCCCGCCCGACAAACCTAAAATAACCTTGTCACTACCCACTTGCTCGCGAATGCGTTCAATGGCGTCATCAATGATCTTTTCCGGCGTCCATTGCTTCTCACAACCGCAGATATCGCTGACAAAATGTTCCAGCATACGCATGCCCTGACGCGTATGAGTCACTTCCGGGTGGAACTGAACACCGTAAAACTGACGTTCTTCGTCAGCCATTGCGGCATAAGGGCAATAAGAGGTTTTCGCTACGGTGTGGAAGCCTTCCGGAATCATTTCCACTTTGTCACCGTGGCTCATCCAGACATCCAGCAACGGCGCGCCAGACTCAGACACAGCGTCTTCAATGGCTTTAAACAGCGGGCTTTGCTCTACCAGCTCAATTTGTGCGTAACCAAACTCACGCTCCAGCGAGCACTGCACAGAGCCCCCCAGCTGATGGGCCATAGTTTGCATGCCGTAACAAATACCAAATACCGGTACACCAGCATTAAAAACATATTCCGGCGCACGTGGTGAGCCTTCTTCTGCAACGCTTTCCGGGCCACCGGATAAAATAATGCCTTTAGGCGCGAAGTCCCGAATATCGGCTTCATCAACGTCCCATGCCCAAAGCTCACAGTAAACGCCAATTTCGCGAATACGGCGGGCAATCAGCTGCGTGTACTGAGAGCCGAAATCTAAAATCAATATTCGGTGATCGTGGATATCTCTAGTCATTAGTCATCCTGTTACGAGCTACGGTAATTCGGTGCTTCTTTGGTAATGTGCACATCGTGTACGTGTGATTCGCCCATGCCGGCGGCGGTTACTTTCACAAACTGCGGCTTGGTGCGCATATCTTCAATTGTCGGACAACCGGTTAAGCCCATCGCTGAACGCAATCCGCCCATTTGCTGATGGATAATGGCAGAAATAGGTCCTTTATAAGCTATGCGTCCTTCAATACCTTCCGGCACCAACTTGTCAGCTTCATCGCTTTTCTGGAAATAACGGTCAGACGAGCCATTGCGCTGATTCATTGCACCCAGACTGCCCATGCCGCGGTATGATTTGTAATAACGGCCCTGGTAAAGCTCAACTTCACCCGGCGACTCTTCAGTACCAGCCAGCATGCTGCCCACCATAACGCAGTGCGCGCCGGCGGCCAGAGCTTTAGCAATGTCTCCTGAGAAACGAATACCACCATCGGCAATAATCGGTACGCCAGAGCCTTTAATGGCATCAACCGCGTCACTAATGGCGCTAATTTGCGGTACACCACAACCGGTAACAATACGTGTGGTACAAATTGAACCCGGGCCAATACCCACTTTCACCGCGTCAACGCCTGCTTCAACCAGCGCCTTAGCGCCTGCGGCCGTTGCTACGTTACCGGCAATAATCTGTAAGTCAGGGTAGTCTTTACGAGTTTTCTTAACCCGGTCCAGTACACCCTGCGAATGTCCATGCGAGGTATCAATAAGCAGTACATCAACGCCCGCTTCAACCAGTAACTGAATACGCTCTTCCGTACCGGCACCAACACCTACTGCTGCACCCACGCGCAGTGAACCCAACTCGTCTTTACAGGCGTTCGGTTTGTTTTCGGCTTTTTCAAAGTCTTTCAGGGTGATCATACCCTTCAGTTTGTGCGCGTCATCCACAACCAAGATCTTTTCAATGCGGTGTTTGTGCATAAGCTGCAGTATTTCTTCGCTTTCTGCGGTTTCATGCACAGTGACCAGGCGGTCATTACCCGTCATTACGTGGCGGATTTCTTTGCTGTCATCGTCTTCAAAACGTGTGTCACGGCCGGTAACAATACCGACTAAATCGCCATTGCCTTCAACCACAGGAAAACCCTGAAAACCATGCTCGGCAGTCAGTTGTTTAATTTCACCAATGGTGGTTGTGGGTTGCACAGTAACCGGATCAGAGACCATGCCACTTTCGTATTTTTTCACTTTACGAACGTGCGCAGCTTGTTGCTCTGCGGTCATGTTTTTGTGGATAAAGCCAAGGCCGCCTTCCTGCGCCAATGCAATAGCCAGTGCCGATTCAGTAACGGTATCCATCGCGGCCGAAACCAGCGGGACATTCAGGTTAATTCCACGCGTTAATTGCGTGCGTAAATCAGCGGTATGGGGGAGAACTTCGGAATGACCGGGAACGAGCAAAACGTCGTCAAAGGTCAAGGCTTCTTGGGCAATTCGCAGCATGTGCAACACTCCGTGACTGGATTCATGTTGCGGGTGGATTTTACCCGTTTTTGCTACCGAGCGCAAGGAAAATTAATGAATGCTTGGGTATGTATTGCGGATCTGGCCGGACGCCGTAAACCCGTCACTGGCGTTACATACCGGCCTGCTCCGCAATACATACCGTGAATCGCATTCACTAATTCTCCTGCATTACGGTATCCAGCAAACGCCACCTTTCAACTGCGGTTCCGGCTCAGGTATATACTCGCAGGTTGAATAGCCCGTTTTTGCCTCTTCTTTGGCTTTTTCGTTATAACGGTGAATAGTGTCCAGCAGCGCTCTTTCATCCGTTACGGTTTCGCTGCTGTAAACCACATAGCCTTCCGGGCCTCCGCACGCCTTTTTACCTACTGGTAGCACTTTACAGCTTTCAATGCTCTGCGCCGTTGGTGTGCCAATTAAGCTCTGTATGTCGGTCATGGTCACCGGCTCATCCCACGCTGACTGGGCGCTGCTGCAACCGGCTAAAAACAGCGTTGTAATAAAAGCTGCGATTAATTTCATAGACCTCTCCTAGGCATTCCTTTGAATTTGTTCAAGCCGCTCTGCTAACCAAACTTTAATAATAGATTGTCTCGTTACACCAATTCGAGCAGCCTCTTCATCTAAAGAGTCTAGCATCCATTCAGGAAAGTCGACATTTACTCGCTTTTGTTTACGCATGGGTCTTTTCGACTTTTCCAGTTCAAGCTCATCAATGACGTCTTCATCCGAGTCAAACTTTTTGTCAAATTCACTCGCTTTCATAAAGCTTCACCTCACTATATCTAGAGCGTCTAACAGAAATAATCCTAATAGCTCTTAATCGATAAGTAATTACAGCTGACCAGTGCTTTCCTTTATACTTGGCTATAACTAAATAACGTTTTTCATCTTGAGTTTTAGCCGGAATTTCAATTAACTCAGGGTCATTCCAAAGAGATTGAGCAGCGTAAAAATCAATTCCATGCTTTTGCAAGTTTGATAAACTTTTTGCTCCATCAAATTCAAAAGCTAACATCAAATATATACCATATATAAATAAAAATTAAGCTTAAATGGTATTAAAACATCATTATCAAATCATCTAACGAAAGCGTATTTGATGATCAGATATTGCATCAACGGTAGAAACATAAAAATCTCCGATACTGAATAATATACAGGTTCAGTTACACCCAAAACCAATTAATAACCGATACCAGTTAATTTATATTGATAAACACCAAAAACCACCTATAATCACTTAAATCGGTGAATAAAAGGAGGGTGGTATGCCTAAACGCGTTAAAGCAACGGAAGCGCCCAATGTATCTGCAATTACCTGCCCAGAACTATTAGGTCAGCTGATTAAAGCTAAGCGCACAGGAATGAAGCTTAAACTTCGTGACTGTGCTGCATTGTGCGGTGTTGGCGTCAATACCTTGTCGCGTCTTGAGCGTGGCAACCCCAACACCACTCTGGCAGCGGCCTTTTCTGTGCTACAAGGCCTGGGTATTCAGTTAACAGTAAAGTCAGACACTTCAACCGAGGAGTGGGTGTAAATGCTGCATTCCGTTAATATCCGCTACGGAGAAAAAGTTGTTGGTCATATCGGTCTTAGTGAAGTAACCAAACTTCCCGTTCTAGAGTACCAACAACACTGGAAAGGAAACGGCTTCCCTATCTCGCCTTCACTTTCTCTAGAGGGCTCTCATACACCGGCTAGTGTCTATAACTATCTGGATAATTTACTCCCCGAAGGAAAAGCCAGAGAGCTACTTGCACAAAACCTTGGCGTCAGCGAAAAGAATGTCTTTGCTCAGGCTTTAGCTCTGGGTCAGGATGTATCCGGAGCCTTTGCATTCACTAATCAGGAAATTCCTTCCCAGCCCATATTCCGTGAAGTTCCACACAACGAGCTCATAGAGCGACTTGAGCAAAAGGAAGACTTTGGACTGCTGCACTGGGACGACAAGCCGCGTTTAAGCGTTGCTGGTGTGCAAGACAAGCTTAATGTTTATATCAGTCCTGATGGTCAAATGGGTTTTGGCGACGGTACCTTATCATCAACCCACATTCTTAAGTTTGAAAAAGCAAATTTGCCACATTTGGTGCTAAACGAATTCATTTGCATGCAGTTGGCTAAGCTTTCGGGCTTGCCAATCGCAGAAACAGAATTTAAACGCTTTGACAAATTTCCCGCTCTTCTGGTCAAGCGCTTTGACAGGCATTACCACACTAACGCGGAAAAAGTCTTGCGGCGTCATGTTATCGACGGATGCCAGGCACTGGATCTTCCACGCGACTATAAATATGAACGCAATTTTGGTGACAGTCGCGACGTAAAACATATTCGCGATGGCGCCAGCCTCACAGGGCTTTTTAGCTTTTGCCAGGCCTCACCCAGCCCGGCTCAAAATACCATGCAACTTTTGCAATGGCAGCTATTTAATCTGATGATCAGTAACTACGACAGCCACGCTAAAAACGTATCATTTTTCTGGGGTCGCAACAGTTGCAGCTTCACGCCAGGCTACGATTTAGTTAACGTCGCCATGTTCCCCCAGTTTAAACAAGCGCTAGCTATGGCAGTAGGTGATGAGTTTGAGCCTGACCATATACACGCCTACCAGCTTGCAGACTTTGCAGAGAGTTGTGGCTTAAAACGCCCACTGGTGATCGAGTCACTGCGTGAATTATCGGCTAAAGTCCTTCATGTAATCAGCACCCAGGACCTGTCAAAAGAGCTTGAGCAACAAAAGCTTATTTCGGCAGAAGAAAAAGACTATATCGCGCAGCTAATTGAACACATCAAAGCTCGCACATTGCATTTACAGAAGTGTGCCAATGATATCGCCGATGTAACCCTGTAGCCTGGCACTTGTGCTAAATGAGATATCGTTCCTGACGTGAATGTCAGGCTACACAACCTAAATATTATAACAAAAACCTAACGTAACAAGCATTCAAAATATTCAAAAATTTCTCTGGCATCGGCTAAAACCATCCGTTAAAGTTGAAAATACCGACACTTAATAAGGTGTTTTAGCAACAACAAGAGGTACAGCCATGCGTTTTAAACAGTCTCTTTTAGTCTTAGCAATATCCGGCGCGCTCACGGCGTGTGGCGGAAGCTCCAGCGACTCTACCAACGAAGATACAAGCGGTGGAGGCAACAATACCGACGACGGCACTGCAACCACTACAACAACGGTAGTTAGCGAAGGTGTGATCACCGGTTTTGGCAGTGTCTATGTCAACGGCCAACGTTACCGGTCGGAAAGTGCTGAAATTGCCGTCGGCGACTCACCTGCCGCCGGTGAAGCTCAGTTGAAAGTGGGCATGGTCGTCACTGTTGCAGCCTCTGCGTCAGACAGCGGCGAAGATCCTGAAGCCCAGCAAATTCGTTACGAAGAACATCTGCAGGGTCCGGTTTCTTTTATTGACCGAAACGCCGAGCAAATTGAAGTACTGGGTCAAACCGTCACTTTCGATGACCTAACTGAGTTTGAAGACACCGACATCAACACCTTAGCCGTCGGTAATGTCATCGAGGTCAGCGGCTACATCAACGATAACGGTAACTTTTATGCCACGCTGGTGGAATTAGAAACCGACGAAACCGAAATAAAACTAAAAGGTGAAATTGCTAACCTGGATACCAATGCACAAACCTTTACGGTTTCAGAGCTAACGGTAGATTACTCGTCCACCGAATATGACGACATGACCGCGGACGACCTGGCCGACGGCCTGTTCGTAAAAGTAGAAGGCGATGATTTCGACGGCGACACTCTGACACTCAAAGCTAGCAGTATCGAAAACAAAGAAGACAACGACATAGATAACGACGCCGAAGAAGTCACCATTGCGGGTATCGTTAAAGATTACGACAGCGAAAGCGGCGTATTTAGCGTAAACCGTTACGAGTTTACCCTTAACGACGACACCGAGTTTGATGACGGCAGTTTAGACACACTTGCCAATGGCGTTATCGTAAAAGTTGAAGGTCGCTTTGAAAGCGAACAATTAATTGCCGAAGAAATTGAGTTCAAGGCCACTGACGCCCGCAGCAAAACCGAAGGCCAGGTGACTGACCTCAACGCCGACAACGAAACCTTTGTTATTGACAACACCACGTTCAGCGTAACACCTGAAACGCAATACGAAGACGAGTCCGGTTTAGACGAACGCAGCTTTACTTTCGACGACATTGCCGTGAACGACTGGCTGAAAGTCATTTCACGTCAGGACGACCAGGGCAATACCACTGCGCTTAAGGTAAAACGTATTGACCAGGAAGACCGCGAAGGTGAAGTCAAAGGTCGTGTATCTGATGTCAGCGCAGAAGGTATGACCATAGCGAACGTTGCTGTCGGATTTAACGAGAACACTGAGTTTGAAGGCGAAGACGACAACATCAGCGTTGAACGCTTTATCGAACTGGTTCAAAGCAACCCGGCTGTTATCGTTGAAGTCGAGGGCGAGTACGACGGCGACACCCTAATTGCCGCAGAAGTAGAAGTTGAAACCGTAGGTGGCCAAGACGGCGACGATGATGGCGACGACAACGATGACAGTACCGGCAAAGCCGAGTTTGAAGGCGAAATAGAGTCAATCGAAGGCGACAGCGTTTTCGTCAATGGCAATGAGCTGCGCTTTAGCCAGGACACGGAGTTTGAACTCAACGACGAAGAGGTTGATTTACAAACTTTCTACGATGCTCTTGAAGTGGGCGTTGTTGTAGAAATAGAAGGCGTCTGGGTCGACCAAAGTTACATCAAGGTAACTGAGGCCGAACTTGAAACCAATGACGAGGAATAACATCAACGCGCAATAAAATGCGGGTTTAGGTAATCCTCTTTTTGGTTATACAGCAGCGGGTCGCCGGTAACAGTTGTTACCTGCCCACCCGCTGCACTCAATACCGCATGAGCTGCTCCGGTATCCCACTCACACGTTGGGCCTAAGCGCGGGTAGATATCCGCTTTACCTTCGGCTACCAGGCAAATTTTCAGTGAACTGCCCATAGGCACCATTTCATAAGGCTTGCCTAACGCATCCAGCCAGTCGATGGTTTCCTGCGAAGGGTGAGAACGAGAGCCCACAACACGCAGAGTTTCCGGCTCTTTTGTTGCTACCGAAATGGCTTTGTCGTTTAAAAAGGCCCCACGGTCGCGTTCTCCGGTGTACATGGCATCCAGTACCGGCGCATAAACCACGCCCATAATAGGCACGCCCTTTTCAATTAAGGCAATGTTTACCGTGAACTCGCCATTGCGCTTAATAAACTCTTTCGTGCCATCTAAAGGATCAACCAACCAATAACGGCACCAATGCTTACGCTGCTCCCAGCTAATGTCTGACGACTCTTCCGAAATAATCGGGTACTGAGTTTCAAGTGCGCGTAGGCCTTCACAAATCACATTGTGTGCAGCTAAGTCCGCTTTAGTCAGCGGGCTGTCGTCGCCTTTCTTCTTCACATCAAAGTCGTCACTTTGGTAAATGTCCATAATGGCCGCGCCAGCGTCACGGGCTATGCTCTCTATATTACTTTTGACGTTATTAGCTGCCATAAGTGAATCCGTTTAAAAATAATCGAAAATTGTACCTTAAAACACATAAAAAAACCGCACCCAACAAAAGCCGGATGCGGTTTTCATCACTACAACAAAAATTAACGCTTAATAACGTGTAACTCGTTACGAGGTTCAATAACCTCAATACGGGCAGCACGAACTAAGTCGCTTCCACGCAGTTGTTTAACCAGCTCATTCAGGTCAGTACCTTCTGATGCTTTTAATAAGCCCAGACCAGCACGCGAATCTTCGCTGACAATATCCAGTCCAAATTCTTGTGCAATGGCAGCTAAACCTTGCTCGCCGGCTAACACAGTAATGTTTCCACTAATGGTAGCTACATTACGTGTTACTTCGTTATACACTTCAACACCAGCAGTTAACTTAGGTGCTTTTACATCAGAGCTCTTTTCCATCATGCGGTAAGTTCCGAACGCACGTGCGTCAGATACCGTTGCCGGAAGTTCTGCTTTAGCGACACTTTTCTGGCTGTCATTGGTCAGGCGGTCATCAACAGCCTGATCCTGAGCGACAACAGAGCCTGTCATCAATAAACCGGATGCAGCTAAAGCCATCATTGTTAATTTCATAACTTCTTCTCCTTTGCCTTGTTATTAATGACCAAACAGACGGACATTAACCTGATCAACAAGGCTGTTTTCCGTATTATTCACGTACGTACCACGGTCTTGACCATTCGTATCAACCACACGAACTGTCCAGGTTCCGGCCGAAGATTCGCCTAAAAACGCGTTAGTCAGTAACGGGCTGCTTGGGTGATAAATATGATCTAAATCACCACCTAATGAGCCTATACCAAAGTACGCACCTAACGACGTACGTGAGGTAGCAATTACCGATTTAGTACCAGCAGGAGATGTCACTTCAATAGCAATGTCCGAGCCTGCGGTTGTACCAGAAATGTTACCCATGTACGCATCAGCCATTGCCGTGTTGCGCACGGACAGACCAAACTGCATACCTTCAATGGTCACGTCTTCTTCAACAGTAATTTCAATTGAAGCGCCGTCAGCATTGTTATCTGGAACTGCAACCGGTGTGTCTAATACGGTTTCTAACCATTCAGTTTCAACTAACTCTGGTAATTCGACCGAATCAGCCATCGCAAGTTCAACTGCGGCACCTGCGTTAGGGCGACCAAAACCGTATAAGTTGTTAAAGCTGAAGCCAGCTGCGTTCTCAACCCAACCGTGGTGCGCAACGAAAGTACCGTCGCCAACAGTCAGTTCAATTGGTGCATCATCGGCATCAACCTGAGTCGCAGTTGCAGCCAGAATGTGACGAATTTCGCGCCAGCTTAATTCTGGGTTAGCTTCTGCAATCAAGTTAACCACACCAGAGGTGTTCGGTGCAGCAGACGAGGTACCGTTAAAGGTATTGGTATAGTTACAGCTTAAGTTGCTGTCGTTGTACTCACCCATTGGGTTATTGAACGGGTAAACACGTTCGTGGAAATTATCAATACCCAGACTCGCAAGGAATGAACCGTTAGTCGCCATGAAGTTATCGTAAGCAGGCCAACCGGCATAACCACGAGTACAAGTTGTCTGGTCGGTGGTTACCATTGCAGGCTCTGTGTCACCATATTCACCGGCTGGTGCCGAAACGAACAAGTTAGAGCCAGCTGTTGAATAACTGGTGTGGTTACCGTCTGAGTTTACTGCACCAATTGAAAGAGTATAGAAACTCGCATTGCTTGAGTCCCAGTTACCGTCAAAACAACTGAATACACGGCTTGCACCTTCAACTATGCCTGCTTGCTGTGCGTTACACATTTGTGAAGCTTCAGGCCAGTTGCCAGAGCTGACAAATGAGTTACCGGCTGACTTAATGTTCAGTGCGCCCAGACCATGACGTAATTCTTTGGTCGGGTAACTAACAATCGTTTCGTCAATTTCATCAGTCGCAAAAATAACAGGGGCCGTTGAACCGTAACTACGGTTAAAAGTCACAACGTTATCGTTTACGCCAATACCAGAGCCCGCCATACCGTGAGCCATCATCATGTTGCGATCGGTCTGGGTATTTGAGCCACCTAAATAGTTCATACCAATCAGGCTTGCGTTAGGAGAAACACCGCGCCCACCTAAACCGTTCCAGCCTTTAGCTGCAATCAAACCTGAAACTGACGTTCCGTGGTCGCCGCCGTCGCCTAATACGGTTGGGTCAGTGCGGTCTCTCGCCCCATCAATAAAGTTAATTGAACGACCTGGTAGTACGTTCATTTGTAAATCTTCATGGTCAACAGCTAAACCTTGGTCAACCACGACAGAAATAGAACCTTCACCGGTAATACCGTGTTGGTATGCACCAGCAACATTTAAGTCTTCACCCGGAACCAGAATGCTTTCGTCAAAAAAGTAAACCGCTTCCGCTTGCTCTTCAGTCCAGCCCTGAGCAATGCGCAGTTCACGCCATGCTTCAAACACTGAGTCAGCCATGGCAAAACCCGTTTGGCCGGTGTTGCGCAAGTGCCACTGTTGGTCAGCCAGTGGGTCACCTTTTACATTCTCAACAGTGACCTGTGTTGAGCTCGTTAACTCACCATCGTTCACGTCAATATTAATAACAGCGGTTTCTGCACGAACAGGAGTGTAAACAAAGCTACCGTCGCTGTTAATTTCTACAGTACCAGGAGGTGTGTCCTCGCCTTCAGGCGTTTGCACACTGGCAGAGTAAGTTACTTCATCACCGTTTGGATCAGTTGCCGTTACTTGTCCCTGAACTGGCATCCACTGCATGCCTTCAGCGGCAACTTCCGCCGAAACAGTTGGTGCATAATTATCATCATCGCTACCACCACAGGCGGCTAAGCCCATTACAACAGCGACTGATAATGCCGTTAATTTGAATTGTTTAATTGGCATTTTTACCTCGTTTTATGTAGTTCCCCTAAAAAGGAGAATCACTATAGCGCTGTTGTTAATACTTTGTAATCTAAATTTGTAACAATATGTTAACGTGCAACCTGTATAAAAAAACCCGGCACATCGGCCGGGTTTGCTTTATATCCTCAATAACCATTTACTGTATTGGCACTAATGGATACTTGTTTTCAGGCAAGAACCCAATTCGCTCTACATCACTCATGGATTGACCAGAAACGACACTATCAGCCGACGCTCCCCCCATATTCGGGTTACTTAATTCCCCCGGTAAGTCACGAAGCTCCATCATGTTAATACGAGGTTGGATCCAGGTTCGAGAAATATCGACTTCATCATCACCTAGCTGGAGGTCTTCGAAAGCAAACTCCATGACATAGATCCAGCCGTCATCAGTTTCGTGAAGAAGGTGCCAGCGACGGACACGACAGTCCTCGCTCAAGCCCCAAAGTTCACAACTTGCCTCCCGAAATATATCGATAACTTGTCCACTTTCGGCAAGGTACCATTTTATATCACTGGCATTTAATGTCAGTTGGGACTCTCCATGAATACACAAGCCGTCCTCAGTCGGTTGTTCACACCAAACATTCACATTATAGCCTGTTGTTCCCGGCTCAAACTGCCAGCCAAAATAGTAGGAAACAAGTGGTATATCCAACTCTTCGTCCCAAGCATCCTTTATCCAGGAGTTTATGTGTCCGAACCAAAGTTGATTTGCGGCTGTAACAACATCGTCTTCCACAGCCGCTATTTCAGGGTCTTGTTTTACCACCCGGTTATAACTTGCCACCAAATTGCCGCCAGAAGTCTCAGCAGCCATCAATGCTGCATACAGTCCGCCAATCTGGTTGAATATTTCAACCGTTTGCTCAACATCCCCGTAAAACATTTCTAAAGTGCCATCAGACAGCTCCCAGGTACCCTCAATGCCTGTATACATGGCACTGAAACTACCATCAGCATTAAAAGTCACCATATCGGTAGCAAACTGATCATAATCGTCCTCGGCCGCAAACTGTCCAAGAATATTCACAGCCCACGTGCCCACTACGTCTTCTTCTGTGACAGCAATAAGTTCTAAGTTATCACCATTTAAATACACCGTATTCGATGAATACTGATTTTCTGCGGGGGGTATTTGATAGGTTTCACCTTCCCACTGGAGTGGAGCGTAGGTGACAATCTGAGTATACTCCTGACGAATAGAGTCCTGTCGATTACCTTTAGTAATTACTTTAAAGCGTTTACCTAACTCACTGTAAGTGGCTTCAACCTGACTTGCTCCGGCCGCTTGATAGGCTGCCAAAATATCTGGATCATCGGTGACACTGCTCACTTGAGGGTATCCAACAAATTCAATAGGGTTCTCATAAGTCAAAGTAAAGTAGTTACCTTCTCCCACTTCCCAAGTGAAGGCGGAACTACTGCCTTGCGCACTATAATAAGGAGAAACAACCATACCTGTGCCATCGTCCTCAAAAACTAGCGTCTCGTAAGAACGGCTCACAAAGCCTGGTCGGGTTGCCGAGGTTGGTAAATAGAACTGAGGAGGCGTTGGATTCTCTTCCTGCTCTACCAGCTCGGGGTCACTAATAATCTCTTCAACAACGGCGTCTAAAGCTTCTGGGTCTGTCGCTTCGACTTCTGCTACATAGGCATTGTACGACTCAGTATTTTGAACTAAGTCCAATACGCTTTCGGTGCCTTCTGGCAAACTGAAGTTATCGTTATCAATAATCAACTTAATAACCGCAGAAACCTCTAACAGCTCATTTGGGTCAACCGCTTCCTGGGCTGTGCTTAATGCTTCTTCATCAGTCGGTGCTTCCCCACCATTAGCTTCGACCATCAGCGTATGGCCTGCTGTGGTCACATTGGTCACATTCGTGCCGGCTGCTTCTGAACGGTCTAAAACGCCGTCATCGCCTGCGGCCTCAGCCAAAGACGCCAACGATGGCAATGCACTTACTAGCTCAACATATTCCTGTTCATTCTCAGCCGAACCCTGCGCCATTAGGGTGAGTAACTCACTTCCATCGACAAAAGTGACATCCAACGTATATGCCCCCTCTGCGTCAGCGGTCGCAGTATAAGTTTCACCGCCAATGGAGACTGTCACCGTTGCGTTCGCTATTGGTGAGTCCACCACTTTCCCTGAGATACTAACGCTTTGCTGTACGGTAATGGTTACCTCTGCACTAGCTTCATCTTCACCGTCAGTAATGGTGTAGGTGAACGAATCGGTTCCTGTATAACCATCAGAAGACGTATATAAAATGGCATCTCCTTCAATAGTTGCGGTGCCATTTTCCGGAGTAGACACGTCAGTAACGTTCAATGTATCACCGTCGGCGTCGGTGTCATTGGCAAGCACGTCAATGCTAAGCTGAGTTGCTGTTTGCGCTGTTACTTCATCGTTAACGGCTTCTGGTGCGCTATTGCTAGTACCACCTCCATCACCTGGGCCCGTGTTATCATCGCTGTCACTGCCACACGCTGCTAGCGTTAGCGCAGCACCAAATAATAAAAAATATGAATATTTCATGATTTGTTCCTAACTATTTTTCTTTTTTAAACAAAGTGCTACGAACACCAAAAGCAGCACGTAGCTTTAATAGTTAGGAGAGGATTTGGGGAAAGTCAAAAATAAATTTACAAAATCTTTACAATTGACGTCACCTGACGTTTTTAGCGTCAGGTGAAATATGGGAGTAGCAGTACTTGGCCTACAATGTCATCCGCTTTATAACCGAATCGGTACTTTCATCAAACGACTCATCACTCTCGCCGTCTAACACCCGCAATACGTCCAGCGCAATCTTCTTACCTTTCTCTACGCCAGGTTGGTCAAAGCTATTTAAGCCCCAGATAATGCCCTGAGTGAACACTTTATGCTCATAAGCAGCAATCAAAGCACCGAAACTCTCTGGCGTAAACTCATCCATTATTAATAAGTTAGACGGGTGCCCACCCGGGTAGTGGTCACGTGGTGAGGCTTTACTTTCACTGCCTTCCCACATTAAGCGGCGATGCGCCAGGCAATTAGCTACGGCCAGTCGTTGCTGCTCTGCTAGCCCACATTGTACGGCTTTTTCAAACCCCGGAGCTTCACGCTTTAATACCGCCACAAAGTCCGCAGTAAACTCATCATATCCCTGATGCAAATGCTGAAAAAACGCATGCTGCCCGTTTGGCCCAAAACCACCCCAGATAATAGGTCCTGTGGGGCAATCCATTGGTTTGTTGTCAGCGGTTGCCTGCTTACCATTACTTTCCATATCAAGTTGCTGCAGGTAGTTCGGCAACATCCGTAAACGCCCATCGTAAGGCAAAATCGCCAAGTTATTAATACCTAATTCTTCCCGATTGTAAACGCCGTATAGCGCCAATAACATTGGTAAATTATCTTCTACAGGCGCAGTGAAGAAGTGCTCATCCATGGCTTTGGCACCTTCCAACATACGCTCAAACGGACGAATACCTGTCGTCAAAGCAATACTCAAACCAATAGCTGACCACAATGAATAGCGTCCTCCGACACCTTCTCCAAAGGTAAATTGTTGCGCCGGTGGAATGCCGTAGTCGGTCATTGCTTGCGCGTTTGCAGATACCCCTATGATGTGTTTATCCAACCATTGCTCTTGAGTTAATGTCGGCTCTATCCAGCGACGCACCGTGTTCACATTCGCAAAGGTATCGATAGTGCCAAACGACTTGGACGACACAATGAATAAGGTCGTCTCAGGGTCTACGATAGGCAAAACAGCATAGAGCTGACCGCCGTCCATTGACGAAACAAAATGCACTTGTAAATCATGTAAGACGGCATCGTCCGCAAATTCTTTTAGTGCGAAAGCGCCCATTTGAGGACCTAAATCTGAGCCGCCGACACCAATATTGACAACATCAGTAATCGGTTTACCCGTAGAGCCTAACCAACGACCCGAACGCAGCTTTTGTACTACCTCTACAAAACGACTTTTTCGATTAGTCTGCTTCGCTACGGCATGGATCGAGCGACTTAATGTATGTGTAACCGGACGGTCTTCACTCACATTTTTGTATTCGCCTCGACTGAGTTTTTCACGAGCGTCATTAAACGATTCGGGCAGGCGCTCACCGATCTTATTGACAAGTTCGCTTATAGGAAGCTTTTGATAACTGGTATCAAGAGCTAGATAAGGTCCATTTTTTATCATTTGACTATCCCTAAATACATCACGCGACGTCTGCGTCGCCTTTATCTTCGCATGTCCGGTGTTTATTCCAGATCACATCACAAATTCTGTCATCAGTTGGCTGGTAGCCTGTTGGTGCTTGCAACATAACGTCCCGCAACTCATCTATCGCGAAACGCTGACAAGTATCATCAAGATTATCCAACAATTGCTTCATACTGCCCCAACTTAAGGCATCTTCATTCGCCCGCAAAATACGAGGATGCTCACTGGCTTCGACGTTATCGCCTATCAGCAGCTCTTCATATAGTTTTTCACCAGGTCTCAACCCCGTAAATTCAATTGCAATATCTCCGTGAGGATTCGTTTCACTCTTCTCTTCAAGGCCTGAGAGGCGGATCATTTTTCGCGCCAAGTCGATAATTTTTACGGACTCACCCATATCCAGTACGAATACCGACCCGGAATTACCCATTGTTCCGGCTTGGATCACCAACTGCGCAGCTTCGGGTATCGTCATAAAGAATCGGGTAATGTCCGGATCCGTTACGGTAACCGGTCCGCCCCGCTCTATTTGCTCTTTAAACAACGGAACCACTGAACCTGAAGAACCCAGCACATTGCCAAACCGTACCATGCAAAAACGTGTATCAGACTGACGCTGCGCCAATGCTTGTAGAACCAGTTCTGATAAGCGCTTCGTTGTGCCCATCACATTCGTTGGACGCACCGCTTTATCAGTAGAGATAAGTACGAATTGCTTAACGCCAGCCGCTATCGCAGCCTCAGCCGTATGCCAGGTACCAAATACGTTATTCCGGACACCTTCTACCATGTTGTATTCGACTAGTGGAACGTGTTTATACGCGGCGGCATGATAGACCGTATCCACATTAAAGCTTTTCAATACGGTTTCTATCCGGTTACGCCGCTGCACAGTGCCAATCACAGGAATGACTTCAGCACCTATCCCATGCTGCAAGCACATTTCTATCAGCTCACGCTCAATACTATAAAGCGCAAATTCTGATAACTCATATAAAAGAATAACTTTCGGTCTTTGCAATAAGATCTGTCGGCACAACTCCGAGCCAATCGATCCGCCCGCACCGGTTACTAACACCGTTTGCCCCGTAATATGCTTTTCCATTAAACGCGCATCGGGTGTCACAGGATCCCGGCCTAGGAGATCTTCTACCCGAATGTCCTGTAACTGGTCTATCGACATTTCGTTGTTCACCATGTCAGCCATACCCGGAACCGTTTGCACTTTTACCGGCAGACACTCTAAGGCTTCCAAAATTTCACGTCGACGAGAGCGTGGCGTGCTTGGCAGTGCCAATAATATTCGCTGAACATCATGCTCCCTGACATATCGATCGATGTAATCAGGACTGATAACACTCAAGCCAAGTAGCGACGTATTCTGAAGGCTGGGATCATCATCGGCAAATAAAACTGGGTGAAACTCGCTACCATTATTAATCGCTTGTGCCAGTTGGCGTCCAGCTGATCCGGCTCCGTATATCAGAACACGATCCTTTTTCCGACTCATCGCTCTTTGGTAACCTTCGCGAACAATTAAGCGACTCCCGCCAGTTAGCAAAAGACCAATCAAGATGTAATTAACCACGGCTGAAACCGGCAGCGCAATCCCCATCAGTAACGCACCAACGACCAATAATGCACCACTAAAAACGACGGTAAAGAACACTAAACTTAATACTTTAAAGCCTACGTAGCGCACGACCGCGCGATACAAGCCTAATCGAATGAAAGCAAACAGCGTTGCGCACAGCACAACCCCACCCAGGATCATCCACTGAGACCACTTTAAAGGCACTATCGCATCAAAGCTAAGCACATAAGCGATGAGCATAGCGGTTGTAATCGAAACAATATCGACAAACAGACCAATACCACGTTTCACGTTTCGCGGTAGCTGCATTAATAGTTTCAGTGGATTCAAATCAATAGTCCTTTATTTATTATCAGCTTTAACGGTTATAGAACGGCGCTCTATCGTCCGTATAATCATACAAACGCGCACGGCGTTGCAACTGCTGTCCGCCATTTCGTGACAGCGGAACCCAAGTGAAACCAACTCGCTCCCGCGTTGGACGCACACTCATTAAGTCAAACGGTATACTGATGAAAAAGCCTTTAGTAAAGCTTCCTTCACCATATTCTTCTGACGAGACATCCGTGAAAGCCGCATAAGCTCCCGCCACAACACCGCTGTCAAAGCGTTTCTGCATGGTTACTTGAACGCCTTTATCTTTTGCCAGGAACTGACCAAAATCAAGTTGTAATAACGAATCAGACAACCATGGCATTTGATAGTAGATACTTGCAAAGCCCGTGGTCACTTCATAATCCAGAAAGCCGCCGCCTCCGTTAAAGTCACGCTTACGCACACGGTTGGCATTTAGGCCGAATGCCCAAAGACTATCGACAGGTTTATACAAAACCTCGGCACCTATTCCTCCATACATACGCTCTAAGTAGCCAGCATATGCCATCGCAAACCAGTCTTGCCCTAAGCGTTTATGGTAAGTCGCCTGTGCGGAATCTAGCCAAATATCATTTTGGACGTATTTTCTAATATCCGTTCGAACAGGAGGCAATTCATCTCGCCCACCACCTAAAAACAGAAAGTCATCGTAGTTAGTCGCGATATTAAAGCCAACCTCACCGAAAAGCTCAATATTGTCCGTTAGCCAGCGTCGTCCAAATGCATAGACACCTAGCTGGTACGTATAAAAGGTTTCCGGGTTACCAAAGCTCTGATCCAAGAAGGGTTTCAACCCATAGCGATTTGTAAACTTATTCTCGGGATTCAACATCCAGCTGTCGTCGCCTCGCTCTGGCATATTCGGTGATTCCAGACGAACAAATAAATCATCGACCTCGTCAACGTTTTTGCCTGGGGTTCGGTTGAGAACACGCTCTTTGAACTTATCAGCATCCACTTTTGTGTTAACGTTAGGATCAAAAAGCGCCATGTCGACTATATTGTATGTCTTAACGCTATCAGGCAGTTCAGCCGCCATGACTCGAGCAGCTCGATCATAAGCTTCGGTGCTATCGCGGTAGCGATAATGATACCCAAACATGGTCACCTCATCATCTTCAGCCTTAAACCGAGCTCCACTGAACGCCATTTGCTTTCTCATAGTCTGGTTCATGCCCGTCCAGTCCACTTCTTCCAGTGAGGCTTTGCGTGTTTCTTGCTTCGGAACAACCTTATCAGGGGTGACCTTGATCTGACTCAACGTACCGAAGTTGGTACGCAGGCTAAAGTTAAACATGAGCGTATTACCGCGTTCATAGCTAAGCTGTACGTCAAAGTAGTCAGTAATCTGGTAATTAGCACCGAAGTTCCAACGACTGTCTTGTTTTATGGGAACACCAGCACGCTCAGTTGAATAATCATTGCCTTCGTATTCAACTTTTAAACTCAGCGGATCCCATGGCGTTTGATACTCTAGACCACCAAACACAGCCGCAGGCCCTGTAAACCAGCGGTCAAACTCAACCTTTCCGCCATTACCGCCAAAGCCAGTTTCACGTTCGCAATAATCCTTTGAAAGTTCGCAAAACGGGTTTGTGAAGTCATCGTGTGTTCCTAAGCGGCCGAAACCTAAACCCAAACTCACATCAACCGGACCAAACCGCTTATTTGCCACTACGTATTCAGCATCGAATAATCCCGTACCCGCAAAATCACGGAACCCAACACTGATTTCCGGTAGCCAGTAACTTTCTTCCCATAAACGCGCTTTTATATCAAAACCTTTATCGGCCAGAATGTTGTCACCACTGAAATCAGGCACATCACTATATAATTTATTCGGAAACTCGGTATAAAACGCGGTAGTCTCCAGCCATGGTAATAACTGCAGGTTCACGGTATAGCGACGGTACTCGTCCATATCGGAATAGGTTATCGCAAACTCTCCTTCATCCATCATGCGAGCTGTTGGGTTCTGCAGCAACCCGACTGACCCGTAGTCGTTATAACTCGGTGATAGGTCCCGGCGAGACCAATGCCATTCAGAAGTTGGCTCGTCACTGATTTTATAAGGCGGAGTTGAAGTCGTTGAACGAATCGAACTGTCTTTTACAAAATGCTTTAACAGCCCTCGGATATCATTATTCAGCGGCTGATATTTTGGTGGTAGCTGGTTTGGCTCAAAACCCAACCAAAGAATATTGCCAGGCATAAGCTCTTTATCATCTTGCCTGAAGTAAGCCCAGTTTGCCTCCTGTTCGGTGTCAACCGAAACAACTGTCGCAGTCGTTTTATTGTGTCCTGCTAACAACCCTGCCTGGTTTTCAACGCTGTCTAGCCAATTTGCAACGTTTTTAGCCGTATGAAATTCGTACCTACCGGGTTCACTCACCAAGCCATAGACATAGATGTGTTCGGGTCTATCAGGTATAACCAATGAATAGCGACCTTTGGGCAGCAAAGGGTTATCTGCTAAATTTTGTCGTGCCTTCTCAATACTAATACTGCCCCAATATTGCCTACCAAGTTCCCAACCTTTCATTTGCCCTTGTAACATAAGTGCGGCATCGGCTTTATTCTTTTCGCGACGCCCTCTCCAGTATGCTTCAAGCTCAGCAAGCTGCATCATCACACTCTGTTTTTTACGTTCTAACTCAGAGTTCTCATCAACTTTTACCAAACGCACTGCCGGCCAATATACATCGACTAAAAGTCCCTGTCGCTCAATGGCACTCAGCGCTTGCTCAAGCCGAACAGGACCTTCAAATTCAATTTGTTTGACTTCTGCATTTGCAAGGCCCGATTCAGCCAAAACGGCCATAGCGAATAGAGAAATAAGAATTCGTTTCATGACACCACTCATTTGGCTGACTCTGAATTATTTGTGCGACCAATCCAAGTCACTTGGGTAAGATTTAAAACAGGCTTGTTTGGAAAGAGTACTTGTTCACTTTTTATAACGTGACCGTCAGACTCGACCCAAAACTTATTGATGAAGCTTTCCCCGGTTAAAGTAAACTCACCTTTTTCCTCGACCAGAACCGCCTCCACTTGACCGAACGGCATATCCAGTTGCTCACTCTGTTGAACGGTAAAAGTAGATTTAATCTCTCGGCTTACAAGCTGGCCAGTATCAAATTGATAGTCATAGACACGTTGCCAAGTTCGGTCACAAGACTGTGGCATCGTGACAATACATCGAAGAGGATCACTTTTTAAATTGGAAACAGTTAGTAAGTTATCATCAAGACTTTGAGTCCGTGTGACTCGCCCATGCTCTAAAACGAGAGTCTCTTTCTCTGCGGTAATAAAGTGGTATTGATTCGGTTTATTCACAAATCCTAACACAATCAGGTTTCGAGCCTTTCCTTGCCACTGCGCATACAGAGATGTGTATGGAAAGGTTTCTATTTCCTCGGCACTAAGCTCCGCATCTTTTGCGTCTTTAAACGCATATTCAGCCGTTTCACGGACCTCGTCCGTAACCGCTGTGCAGCCAGCTAACCCAATAAAAACACAAAAAAAGAGTCCGTTCTGAATCATAATCATTCTCACGTATTAAACTGTAGCGCATAAAAAAATACCGCCAGACGGCGGTATTTTATCACAGCTCTCTAAAAGTGTTCACTGCGAAGCGCTTCGCAATCAACACGTTTATCTCTTATTGAGCTGGAATAGTAATCGTGTAGGTATTAGTACCAGTACCAGTTACCGTTACGATTGGATCTAGATCTGGATTTGTCGGTGGGTTTGTTTCGTCAACCACAGGGTTTGATGAGCTGTCAGTTACAACGGCTACTGTTGCAGCTGCTGCAACACCGGCAAATACTAACGCTTGAGTTGACATACCACCAATGCCAGCGCTTGAAGCTGAACCACCAGCTGCGCCGCTTTCGTCTTGTGCCATTGCTGGTGCAGTCGCTAAACCTAACGCAGCAATAGCTGATAATGCTAAAGTTTTCATAAAATTACCTCACTCCCGAGATATAGATACATGTATCGCTATAAACTGAAAACATTCCAGTTAACAGCAACTTTCATACTATGTTCTTACGCTGCAAATTGCAAACTGGATTTGCACAAGTTTACACTCTTTTTAAATACTATTAATCGCAGCAACTGCTACTGCAGTGTTATACAGGATACTGGTTACTTGCGACCATAATTCCAAGTCTTCGGTATACGTTGTGTCCATAGGCACAATAATAGTATCGCCAGGCCCTAACTTGCTTTCATTGTTGAAGCTAAACCAGCTACTTCCTCCGTTATGGAGTTCAATAGAGCCATCCGCTTTTACAATATAAATGCGATCTTCGTCTGCTTTTTCTCTTGTACCACCACTGCGCGCGATGTATTCATTAACACTCAGCTCTGGATCAAAGCGGTAGGAGGTTGACATCTGAACCTCACCCATAATACTAACTGAGTCACTGAGTGATGGAACATGCAGCGTATCCCCATCTTTAAGCTGAACATCATTCGCACCGTTACTGCTTATAAGCTTAGGCAAGTCCATAATCAGGCGACCAACTGTCTCCGCTGAAAGAAGATCCGCTAACAAAGTTCGCATTTCATTGTAAGAGACTCGGCTATCGCCAGTGCCTGTCATCATATTACCGGCAATTTCTTTCTGTAGCTCCTGAGCGAGTGCTTTCTTACGCTCACGCTCACGCTCGCGAATTTCCTGGCGAGTGAAAACAGCTCCCTCAATAAACGCATGCTCGGTAAAACCACCGGCACGTTCAATTAATTGGGTCAATGTTTCACCACGCTTTATCGCATAAGTTCCCGGAAAGCGAACTTCGCCTCGCAAAGTAACTTCATAAGTACTTTGCCATTCAGGAATACTTAGTACGTTTAAACGGTCACGTCCTTGAATAGCAACGTCTGTTTTTCCCGACAAAACGTCTTCAAGCGATATCGCCAAATATTCAGTTTGCCCTGAATCTTCTTCATATCTAAAACGAGTTATCTCCGCTCGTTTTAAATACGCCGAGTCTTTAACACCACCAGCGGCATCCACCAAACGACTGGCTGATGCATTCTCGACTAATGGATAAACGCCAGGATGATTTACTTCACCAGCCACATAAACCAACGGTGTCGTTCCTGCGTTGGAGCGCTCCTGCTTTATTCTCAGCATAATCGGCTCTAGCAACCTGTCTCTAGAGTAATGAGCCAATTTATCCTCATCAATCGTTTCGTCATCAGCGTCAGGAGTACCAAAAAGTCTTGTCGCACTGGCTAACTCTTGCGTACTCTCTTCATCCGTTTTAACGCCCTTTTCCTTAACTAGATCTCTTAGAAAAGCTTGACGGTACTGGTTAAGAAGCTCTTCACGCTCTTCTGCTTGTCGCTCTTGCTCTGTTAACGTATAACGAGATAGTTTTTGCTTCTCTTCCGCTTTCGTCTGATAACGACTAAAAATCACTATTTGATCACGCTCTTGCAACTGCAAGTTTTCTTCTTCAACACCCGAAATAGCCTCAGCAACATTGAACTGATAAAGACTTAATTTGCGTTTCGCGCCCGTTTCACGAACGACTAACCCGTAGCCTAAGTCCGCTTGCTCGAGTAAATCATGACGGCTATCGAACAAAATATCGTTGATGCGAATACCCGGCTTCCATTCATAATGACCCGGACGAGTCACAGCACCGACTAAAAGCAAGCTGTTGTTCAGTGAATCTGAAACTTGACGAAGTGTTAACACATCGCCGCCTTTAAGCTCTTCTTTTAGTTCCTCATTTGACGTTAAGTCCACCGTGCTAATGACACGCTGTCCTCTTACTATGCGTTCAAGTTGAGCCGACGCCAAATAGGCATCGTCCTCACTGCCTCCCGCAAAATGCAGAGCGTCTTCTAGGGTTTCATCACCTTTTAACTCATACAAAGCAGGACGCTTAACCTGTCCTTTGACAGTGACCATATCACCACGTGCAGGGATGAAAACAACGTCCCCACTTTGCAATATTCTATCGTCAGAGGCATCGCCTTTTAAGAGTAAGTCATACAAGTCAAAGTCAGCAATCACTTCGCCTGCCCGCATCAAACGAATAGAGCGCAGTGACGCAATGTCTGATACACCACCAGCCACATATAACGCCTGGCTAATGGTCGACAGCGAACTCACCGTGTAAGAGCCTGGCTTATACGCTTCACCAGCTATAAACACTTGTATGGACCGAAGCTCGCCCATTGAAACTGCAACTTTAAAACCAATTAAACGCTTACTTACCTGACTCTGAATAAGCTCTTGCATTAAGGTGTAACTTAAACCTGCAACCGTTAATTCGCCTAAATCGGGAATTACAATTTTGCCTTCTCGGTCAACAGTTAAATCATGAGTACGGCTTTCTTTGCCAAAGAGCTGAATTTTAACGGTATCGCCAACGCCCATAATGTAGCTTGACGGGACAGGCGCAAAGGACGTTGGTGCAAACGTTTTTGGTTCGCCAGCGAACAGGTCATAACCAAACGCCTTCAATTTGTCTTCACTATGTGAAAACTGTTCTTCTAAGTCTTCTGGAATGATTGGATCGCCATTTTCATCAAAGCGAGTCCCTCGGGGGAATACAACATCTTCTCGCTGTTGGCTTTTACTGCTACTCCTCGATGACGAACCATTCAGATTGTCTAACATGCTGGGGTCAACACCATACTGTCTAGCCAATGCTTCCTGCTGTGCGCGTGGCAACTTTTTCAACTGCTCTATTTGAGCTTGGCTCGGCATAGACTGCGCACTTACTGTTGTTGAACTCGCCACAAATACAACAGCCATTAACAGCACAATACCTGACACGAGTGATTTCCAAGAAACCAAAGCACTTCCCCTTTATGCGTTTTAGCACCTAAATAATCGCAGCATTTTATAAGCTAACTAACAAAAAAGCTACGATAGTGTTTGTAAAATTAAATACAAAATTCGAATCAGAAAGCTCTATGATTTAAGAGATTAGTTCATCAGCCGCTCAAAAGCACTTCCGTCATTTCGCGCAGCATCCACCACGTAAGGCGCATAGACATCATAAAGCATGCGAGTTGAGCTGTGTCCTAACAGTCTGGAAACAAATAGCGGATTTTCATGAGCCGCCAGATGCAACACTGCGGCTGTATGCCTAGTGACATATGGCGTCCGTGGAGCAATGCCTATTTTTTCAAGTGTCGGGTACCATACCTTATTGGACACTTCATACATTGTTACTGGTTTGCCTCCTTTGGAATTAAAAACAAAATTTCCTTGTGGGGCTCTACTATTCATTGTTCGTTTAAGTGCCGCGGCAACCGTTGGTGTCATTACAATATCTCGGCGGGACTTTGGTGTTTTTACGTCAGTTAACCGGCCCCGCACATAATTGAACCGAATGTGAATCAACTGATGGTCAAAGTCGATATTTTCCAGCTGCAACCCATGGATTTCACAGCTTCGCATTCCTGTATGAAAACGAACCAAAAAATAGTCGTGCCAATTTTGGGGGACTGTGCTCAGAAACGACTTTACTTGTTGTTGGGTCATTGGCCGCGGATCGCTTGGCTCCTCTCTCAGCGGCTTAAGTTTTTTTAGCGGATACTCGAAGTCCCATTCTTCAGATGCCAGGTAGAGTAAACTGATCAGTGGGACAAGAATGATATTTATTCGTTTATTAGACAAACACCGGCCACCTTCATTATTAACACGCTCACACAACTTACTTCTAAACCGCTGTACCTGAGCTAACGTAATATCACTGACAATGGTGTTACCGAATTCCGGTAAAAGATAGCGGGATAACGTTGACTCCAAGCTTTCACAGTAACTGACTTTCCACTCGTGACGCTTTCGCTCGAACCACTGCTGCGCGTAATCAGAAAATAATGGCGCCACCTGATCGGGTTGTTTTGCGCGTCTCAGTCGTGCGTATTTTTCTAACTTCTTTGACTCAGGGAAGTGCTCTGCATAATCAAAAACTCCCAAGGCCAACTCCGCATTCATCTGTTTTACGTGCTTTTCCAGCTTTTTCTGATTCGCAGGCGTTGCGAGCAGTCGTGATGACTCTCTAAATCGCGTGCCAAAGCAGCAAATATCATATTCAAGAATATTGTCATGCCGTGTGCGCAAGTGAATCATAGCTAAGCTTCCTTCAACCTATTAATGAACACTGTATATTTATACAGCATTCTAAAGAAAGGTCAAATTTCGAACAAAGCCTTATCAAACCATTGGCCACGTAGATTGTTTATCGACGTCTGTCGAGGAGCTCCGTGATCAGAGCGAAGCGATGTCGCTGGGTCGTTCACTAGTTGAGCTCATTAAGAGTCACCGCTCAGTCGCGCATCTAACAACACTGTGTTTTTTGACTGCTTCGATGAAAACTCTATCGTGATCGCCTCTCGTTCTTTCTCGAAGGTCATTAACAGATCCTCGTCGGCAAATAATTCGGTTGCTCGAAACATCAACGCGCGACTGACTTGTATCGTTTCATGAGTAAATGCGGCAGCATCATCAACTTTCAATGCGACCCGGTGAGCTGCATAGCGAGATTTGTTTGCTAACGATACTTCCAGTACCGGCTCTCCAGTTAACCTCAAATTCAGTGGGTACTTTTGAGAAGCAACATCAATTTCTTTTAAGGCATGAATTAACTTGTTCGCCATTACCACGATCTTACCGTCTTGCTTTAAAAGCCTCAGCGGTGTTAATTTCCTATCTGCCTCCCCCAAATCAATCCTAAACTCCATTGAGTCTGAATAGACGACAATCTGCGAGCGAGAGAAGCGGATACCACTATTTCTCTGACGAGCAACAATCGACAGCGCATGATTCAGAAGGCCAAGTTTATCCCGCTTCACCGTAAGCCGGAGTGGCTCTTTACTGACATTGCCGTGCGACTCAGCAGCAAATGCGCGTGCGAGCACTTGAAACTCTTTTCCTTTGATGAGCAACGCTATCCCTCGCGGAAACAAAGATATATTACCGACGACAGAATTTCCGCCGGTAGAATGGCGCGTTAATTTTAACGTTCGCTCGAACAACATAATATCTTTGTGCTCAATCTGATAAGAGAACTGATATTCATCTCTCAGCCCGACTGCTTCCATCCGCTCGTTACGCTCAATCACCTGAGCCCTCATACGATAAACGACCTGCTCACTATGCATGGTTTCATCTTCAAAAAGCCCCCGTTGCATGAGCGTTTCTGACAAATTAGTTGCACCAGAGAGCACCAGCTGCTGATTTTCTAAGTCAACCTCGAGCTCTAGATACGGTAGCTTCTTTAGCTGTGCGCTAAAGCGCTGCATGGCTGCCAAATCGATTTTAAGTAATGCGCTCTTTGCTTCCTCTTTGTAAAGAATGGTGCGCTTAACTTCAGAGAAACCTTTTTTCAATCCGGGAGGCGTAGCGATAGCAAGACAATTCTGCAAAAGGTCGACTTCCATGACGGACGAATGGTCGACGTCAACATTGTTTCTCGTTTTTTCAGAGAGCTTCATCATAAGCTCTATTGATTGCACTAAGTTATCGTTGTGTATCGTTAACTTCATTTCTTCGTCTCATCATCACCGTTTCGAAATACAGTATAAAGCTCCAATGAGCACAAGATACTCTGTAATTTGTCCCAAAGCGGCCAGCGTAAGCGAAACGGTCTTATCCGCATTTCAAGTTGCAACGCGTTCTTCTGTTGTTGCTCTGTTTGTTTGATCCTGACTTGATGACCAGAATTTTCAACAATTGCTCTCCAGGCGTTATCATCACAATTCAGCTCAATAATGCACTCACCTAAGCCCAAGATTCTAAATGCACGAAGTATCTGCTCGGCATCGCGCTTATTGCTGACCCTCTCGTTTTCTAAACACCTTTTCAACGTGCTGATTGCATTTTGCTCAACCGACAGCCAACGCTGCGTTGTCATTCGCTCCTGAAAACGGATCCAGGTTGGAAAAGCTCTCGGTGATAATTGCTGTAAAAACTGTACATTGGGGAGCTCAGTTAACCCATCGAAATAACGTCGTAAGTGCTTACTTATGGATAAATCACTTAAGGGACGATATTGGTAATCATAAAGCGCATCAATGAAGTCACTGAACGTGATAACCGTATCAACAGTCTGAACTGACCGTTGTACCTGCGTCGTGAGTTTTCTCGCATCCGCTAACCCAAAAATCGCTGTTTTGAATAGCGCTTTTTCTTTGTTGTTACTCGTAAACACGCGTTTGATCGTCTCGAAGCGCGCGTTCGTCTGCGGCAACAGATTATGCAATACGCTTTTGTTAAGCGGTGAGGCGCGCATAGAGCTTAATTCAAATGTCACCAGGTCAAAAAAGTGGAGGTAGCTTGCTGCTGAGGTTGCTGGCGTCGCGTGACCTAAAATCATCGCTAAAAAGTCAAGGATCGGAAAGTAACTATTAAGCGCTCTCCCTTCCGCTGACAAAGCCTGCTTGATACGCTCTAACTGCTTAGAGGAGAAAAGTTCGTGCGGCTCTATGGCTTGAGTCCCATTCAGGCTCTTTTGTGCTAAAAAATATTCAGCAACGTTAGCCTGGATGGACGGAAACGCACCTTGCGCTAAAACAAGCAATAAATTATTCGCTGCGCAGTGACGTAGCGAATGAACAACCAGATCGGGGATCTGAGTTTGCTCACGCAAAAGCGCGATAAAATCGCGCTCATGGACTTGCACGGCGTTCGAATCAAACAGTCGCTCATGGGTTTTAGAGCGCGTCTCAATGTAATTCAAAAGCGACAGATACAACGAGTTTGGCAGTAACGCTAGAGGCAATTTACGTGGCGCATTGGTCGTTTTTCGACCGGCAAACTTTGTCACATAAAGCACATCGCTCTCGACATTGATATCATCAACGGCAAGCAGTAACGCTTCGTTGCGCCGTAAACCACAGTAATAACAAAGTTGCATCATTAAAACAGTTTGTTCACGCGCGCTTGAGCGCATCGCAAGAAACGCATGACAAGTCGAGTCAAATAGTTGCGCAGGAATGAAGTGTGCTCTGACACTCTCTATCGTTACGCCGGCGAGCTCAAGCTCATCAAAGTCATACAATCGAAGCTCTGATATTTCATGAACGTACTGCAAAAATCGCAGCACCGTGCTCTGCTTATCAGCACCTTCAAGATCAGAAATCGAATCACCTAAACGATGCGTGAGCTCATAGAGCGCATCAACGCTCGATTGCGCATCAGCTAACAAATCCTCATCGCTCAATGTTTCAACCAAAAACACGCTGAGTGTCGACAGGTAGCTTCGTATCGAGCTTGCTTTTAGTCGCTTTTTGCTCGCGCTGCCATGCAGGAGCAAATCAGCGCAAAAAAGTGCCAATAATTGCGCTAATATCGATGGCGCCTGCTCCGCATCTTCACCCAATGTGTTGAAAAGCAGTCGCTCTATCTCAGAGCGCGCCCTCTTGAGCGCTTTGGCGCTTCTGCCAGGTATGTACACTTGCTCTTCGTACGTGGATAAAATGCGACGCAGTGCATCAATCAACTGCCTATCGACATTCCCGGCGCGGTGCTCCGGCGAAAATGCAAGTCTCAGCCCGGAATCAACACCAAATGTTTTTTTATCGGATGTGTCACCCGTCAATGCCGCAATCGCTGTCTTGCGTTGCCGCTTACGCTTGACATGATGCGTTTGAGCCCCGCGTTCACTCGGGCCAATTTGACCTGACAGCGCCAATATTAATGACTCGTCAGACAATACTGTTGTAACTGTCGATAGCGAGGTTGCAACAAGCGGTGTTGTCTGAAAGTTAAGTGCCAATAGCGCATTATCAACCGACAGCGCGGTAGAAGCCATCGCCGGCTCTGTCGCCCTTATCTTCTGCCACCACTGCTCAAATGCCTTGTTTAAAAATTGCTTTTTTGAAGCCTTAATCGACTGCGCTTGGCGTAGGTGCAACAAACTTTCTGCGTCTAACCATACCCGCTGACGTCGCGGCGCTTCTATGAGTACTGATGCTCTGTTTAAATCGCTGAAGCACAATAAATCGCTCTGCTTAGCCTCAAGCACTTCCAATAACGTTTTGCTATCGCTGATGTGCGAGCGTTTGGCAATGGATAAGGCGTGTAACAAATAGCGCTGCGTGTCGCTAAATTGAAAAAACGATAATGAGGCGATTGCGTCGTCAAGCTTTCGCTCGAGTAACGATTGGAGCAAAAAGACAGGGTTATGCTCATTAATGAGCGTTTCTTGTTGCTTTAAGGGTCGAAACTCAACAGGCTGAATTAACACCTGATGTTCGCTTTTAAAGTGATAAAGCGCACGCATACTCAGCCACAGCGCTTCAAGCAACTCTTTGGTATTGGCATATTGATAAACACTCAGTGCGCGGCGTTGTAGATAGTTTTCTGCAACCTGTTTATCTGCATTAAGCGCGTCCCGACAATGCTTATTTAATACCGCAAAAACAACGTCGACTTCATTGCGCACAAGCTTATGAGAGCCGCTTAGCGCACGGGCGATATTTGTTTGAGTAAAATCGCTCATAACGCACTTCCCAACCGATTTATTAGATCGAGAACGCATGCATCGTTTGCTGTTATTTGTTCACCGTCCCGTTGCATACGCTCCCTTTGCTGGGCAGCAATGAGGCGGATATCAAACAGACTGTAATTCGACAACAAACCGGTGCCAGAGCGCGAGTGATTCATAAAGCCATTCATCGACGTTTGAGAGAAGTCATTAATCGATGCATTAAGAAACGCGTTCGCCGCAACATGGCGAAACGCCTGCGACGACACCTCATCATCAATAAGCGTTTTTATTTGTGCATCAACGCGCGTTTTGGACAAATGCTCCCAGCGACATGAGTCAGTCTCGTCAACCGACAAAAACATTACTAAAGCCGGTGGCCGCTGTATCGCAAGGCGAGCAGACAGCGCGTCGCACAATGTGCTGGTCGAACAAAGTAACTGACACAACGCATTGGTTAATACAATAAGGCGTCGCTCATCTTTATGATGAGCTCGCTTATCCCGAACGCTTAATAACCCACTATTTTTGTCAAAATGGCGATGCGCCGGAAAAGGTTTTGATACGGGTCTTAGCGCAACACGGGTTGCAATACGCATATAACAATAAAGCGCAACATTATTGAATGCCTCGATAATCGCTCTATCATCGATTTGCAGTGACAGTGCGTTAATTAACTGCTCGTATAAAAGCGTTAATGCGTCATCTTTTATCGAGCGAACGGAGCCTTGTCGTTCATTATCGGCAAAGTCAGACAAACGCGAGCTTGATTTATTTTCGTGTGTATCCTTGCTATCAATACGTATACCTACGTTGTCGACAAAATTATCCCAAGCGCTTAACAGCGTTGTCTCGAGCTCCTTGTTCGTCACGTTGATATAGTGACTCTGCACCGTACTCTGACTTTTTAGAAAGTTAAGAAATGTTTCAGGGGCTTGCTCCCGTGCAAACTGAAAAAATGCTGTTTCAAGTGCGCGTCGTGTGATGCCTCTTTTTTTCAGTCCGGTCTCGTTAAGTACATGATTAATGAAACGGCGATAACCTTTTTCATCGACTGACAGTACGTTACTAAGCACCGCGTCGTTACGCTCGGTTGAGTTGCTTTTATTTCGCAGCACGATATTTAATAAGCTACCAAGAGGGTTTGGCAGCTTTACCTTTAAATTTTTACAGCTCTCTTCGTATAGATAATCATCAGCGGGGAGGCTCGTGTCAATGAGCGTGGCAGGCAATATCAGCTGCGCAAATATATGCTTTCGCGCTCTGTCGAAATCGTAACGCAGCACCTTCACGTCATGCGCATCAGCATGCTTTTTACTCGAGCTTCTCCCACTGACGTTTTGCAAATAAAACACATCGACATCCGATAACGTCAACATTTTGAGCATGAGGCGCAAAAGAGTACTTGCTAATTCCGCATCCACGTCTTCCAGTTCACCGGAAACAAAACTTTGACTGATGTATTCTAGCGCTGTGCGCAGCTCGCCAACGGTTGCGCTCGAAAACGAGAAAGGAAGTGCTAATTCATGCTTTCTCAGCGCATTGCTAATAGCCGACTGTTGAGTCTGATAAGACCGCTTTCGTTGTGATTGCGTGCGCTCAAGATGCGGCGTCACTTGAGTAAAGCGCCCGACTTCCTCACCCGCTTGGTTTGTCGTTTGCATTAACGCAATATCAGCCTCATCCATGCGGACCTCTGCGAAGGTATGCTTGTTCGTCGTATCGATGATGCTATTCTTACGAAGCGCGGCTAAATCGATCCGCCGCTGCTGTGGCGGCTGAAAATAGCGCGCGACCTTGTCTAACGTTTTATTGTCATTTTTCAACGCAACTTGACGTAGGTCGCGGCGCAGTTCGGACAATGTACTATCGAGTGCAAATTGTGCAGTGATACCTCGCGCTTTTAACTCATCAACACGACAGCATTCAGACGAGTCGACTTTTAAAAACGCATTATAAAACTGCAAACATGCCGCGTAGTCGTTAAAGCCGCGCGCACTGCATAAATGCGCGAGTAAGATATAAAGAAGCTCTGAGCGTTGTGACTCAGCGTATTGCTCCGACGCATCAGGCAATAACGACATCGTCGAGAAAAACGGATGCTCCTGCAGCTGCGAGTGCAAGTCTTTGCGTCGGATGTTTTGCATAACAGCGCTCGTTCGTTTCTCTGCATCGAGTCGGCCAATAAATACGCGATAACGATTCATCTGGTATGCGCTTAAACTTAAATTGACGTCGATAAAATAGCGACAGAAGAGGCCTAGTTTTGCGGCGTGCTCGCCGATACTGTCGGCAGGGTAGTGAAAGTGCGCAATCATCTCCTCAAGCAGGCTATCGTCGACATTACTCATCATCAAACAACTCACTGCCAAAGATTTCGTTTGCCTCAAGTGCGTTTTTTAAACTTGCGCGCGGCGGCCTCGCCTGATTTTTCGATACCGTCAGTTTTCCGCCTTGGAATCGCATCTTTTTAATTGCTGTCGTTATCGCGTCAGTACTTACTCCAAATACATAAGACAAGCGATTAAGACGGAGTAAGGCCGCTACTTTAAATTGCTTAACTCCAAACTTCTGATGAGCATAAAGTTCGAATGCGTTTGTGACACTTAGATGTTGCGTGATCGTGCTATCAATCAGGACTGTGTGAAGTTCGTGCTCGTCATCAAAGTTAAGGATCGCAAATGTCAGCTTTAAGTCCTGAAAGCGCCGACTGAGCTCGCGAAGTAACAAGGCCTCATCGAGCGCAATATATCTCGTATCTAACTTCGCAACTCGCACGCAATACAGTGACTTACAAATGCGCTCTAATAAGTCACGCTCAACAATTTCGTCAATAAAGCGACTAACGCGAGCGACGGCTTCTAAATTAAATTTTCGTGCGTCAAATGTTATCTCACTCAACTTCAAGCGTTTTTGTCTCATAGCAACCGTTTGTTCTAACTGCTTTTGAAACGAGCTTATCGCTTTTTTCAGCTTTTTGAAGTCCGTAGCTCTGGCTAAATGAGTCGACCTACTCCCGGCTTTCGAAAACAGTATCGTGCAGCGTATATAACAAAATATTTTTCATGAAAACCGATGGTAAGCACTCACTTTTAACACCTCCCCCTAATTTTATAAGGGTTATTTAAAATTATTGCTTTTTTAAATGATTACTTAGACTGACTCTCCGAAAGTAACATTTTGTTACAAACTTCTTCGAAAAAAGTTTTTCTACGCTCAAATACCGTCAGGATTTGTCCATAGAACGCCATTGATCTGTAAGAAAGTAACTCCAACCACACAACCGGCCAAAATAATTGCCTCTGAGAGGGTTAAAGGCTTCGGGCATCACTGTCTACGAAGCCCTCCGAAGACTGAGAGCCCCTATCTGGCCTGATGGGCTTTTCTTTCGTACCTTTGGTCAGAAGCTTACCCGTAAGTGCGTTAACGTATGAATCACGTCTGGGAGTTATTCTCTGACGCACCGAGTCGATTGATACCCCAGATACCGATACCAAAAAAGATTATTAATCCAACAATTAGCATCAACAGTAGCCATAATTGTCCAGTTGTCATAGCTCGTAACCCTTTTAAAAATAGTCTCTCGATGAGAAGATTTTCTGAAGATTTAACTCTAATCATAACGCCTTAATCAGGATTTTTGCTAAAAATTTAAAGACGCATCATACTAGTCAATATCAGCATCGCTGATGACTATTCGCTATTAATGAGGTAATTAAAAAAAATAACGCTCGATAATCCGTTGCCTAGAAAAGGGGCGCAGGGAATGAATGAGACAACGGCAGAAAAATTAAAGCCTTCACACAAAGAGTCGGAGCTTTTGCTTGGGCTCAATGAATATACCAGTCAGGCGCAAGAGCTAGCCGAGCCAATTCTTTAAACAGAAGGAGTGTCGAATGAACCGTCAGACCCCAAATAGTGAACAAAAAACGAAAGACGATAAGCCGGGACATGTCAACAAGTACAGCCTTGACGAGTTATTATCAAAAAGCCCGGCTGGCAGTTTCAAACTCAACTCTAAAGATAAGCAGTGGTTAAGTGGCCCGATTGTTGATGACAATAACGTAAGCTGAGATAAATAGTTCTGCTGATAATGAGTAGAAGTGGTATCGAGTGTGTTTGCTGTTTAGTCGCAGCACTGAGTAAAACGACTTAACCGACTGCATCAAGAACGCGTGTCTTAATCCTTGCTTTTCCGACTTCCCGGAAAAACGAAAAGTGTTAGTGCAACCGCGACTACCAAGACAAATGGTGCGGCACCGACAAAAATCGCTTCGAGCGTATTCATTTTTGCTTCCTCAAGCACAACAACCGATTTAAGTAGTTTAGCGCAAGATTTCCGAATGTGTAAAAGCTTTTTGCCTTGGTCATGAACACTCCTTATCGGCATATAACGCCTCGTTTTAGATGTGTCCGTAAAATCTGGGTAGAACCCGAGCAGACCGATTAGTTAATTATGCGGTAAGACACTGATTTGGTATTCAGTAAACATCATTGGATAACACGACATTTATGCGATAGTATTAGAAGGTATTACCTTTTAATACTTAGGTAGGTTAAAAATGGCAACATCCGTAAAACTGAATGATGATATGAAAAAACGCGTGCAGCATTTGGCAGATGTTCGTCATCGTTCAGCACATTGGATCATGCGTCAGGCGATCCAGGATTATGTTGAACGAGAAGAAAAACGAGAAGCTTTTAAGCAAGACGCACTTCGTGCCTGGGAAGATTATCAGCGTAATGGCTTGCATTTGACGCAAACGGAAACCGATGAATGGTTGTCCATACTTGAATCGGGTGACGATGCCGAGCTGCCAACGTGTCACACGTGATCTGGTCTCCGGCCGCCTTAGCAGACGTTCAACGTTTACATGATTTTTTGCGAGATAACGATCCGATAGTGGCTCGCGAGGCCGTCAAAAGCATTCGTAAGAACGCCCATATTTTGGCTTACCAACCCGAGATTGGCCGTCCGCTGGATGATATGCCTATTGAATTTAGAGAGTGGCTCATTGATTTTGGCCAGAGCGGTTATGTCGCGCTGTACCGTTACGATGGTATTAAAACGATTATTCTTGCAGTTCGGCATCAGAAAGAAGTTGGTTATTCGTAAGTCTCCAGAGGTTTTTGATTCCGGCTCATTTGTCGGTTCACACCAAGCGAAAGCCTGAAAGTTTGGGTTGTTGACACCATTGCTCAGAGAACTTAAATGAGGCCGCTAACAATACAGACATTGTTGGTGCATTAAATATTTTAGAGCGGGGACACCGCTTGTTAGCCTGTGGAGAGTCGGCGTTAGCCGCTCGATGAAGCAGGAACTTGCACCTAAAGCAATTTAGTGTGCGCCCTTGTAATGGGAATCCCCACCGATTTAGGTGGGGGAGGATGTCAATTTACCTGCCTGATATTAATCAGTACCCAGCCGAGCGAGCGTCGCACGTCACCTGAAAATTTAACCGAGCCAACACCAAAATCCCCCATAGCTGGGCCACTTTGCCAAGGAAACCGGCCTAAGTGGCCCAGTTTTGGGATAAATTACACCGACCAAATCCGATCCAAGACCCAACCTCCCATAGCTGGGCCACTTTGCCAAGGAAACCGGCTTAAGTGGCCCAGTTTTGGGATAAATTAGACCTATCAAATCCGATCAAATGCCAAAACCTCCCATAGCTGGGCCGCTTTGAGCAAGGAACTGGCTTAGGTGGCCCAGTTTTGGGATAAATTACACCGATTAAAGCCGCTCCAAGACCCAACCTCCCATAGCTGGGCCACTTTGCCAAGGAAACCGGCTTGAGTGGCCCAGTTTTGGGATAAATTACACCGATTAAAGCCGCTCCAAGACCCAACCTCCCATAGCTGGGCCACTTTGCCAAGGAAACCGGCTTGAGTGGCTCAGTTTTGGGATAAATTAGACCGATCAAAGCCGGTCCAATACCACTCCTCCCATAGCGGGGCCACTCCGATGAAGAAAATCGGCGTAAGTGGCCCAGTTTTGGGATAAATTAGACCGATCAAAGCCGGTCCAACACCACTCCTCCCATAGCTGGGCCACTCCGATGAGGAGAATCGGCGTAAGTGGCCCAGTTTTGGGATAAATTAGTCCGATCAAAGCGGCTTCAATGCCCCAAATTCCATAACTTCGACAAAATGAGAAAAGAGCTGGCGTAGTCTGTGATACTTGGAAGGTCCAAATCACTAACTTATCGAGGGCGTTTATGGGTAAAACAACTAATGAAAGCAAAAACCCAGGAGTCCCTAAGATTTTACCTTCGCAGCATTTACATCTTAAACTCAGGCCTACCCTTGCTTTGTATGCGTAGGATCCAGTGTTCCAAACGGTGTCTTGAATGTTCAACTTCTGCCCGTCATCATTACCGTGGCATAATCAAACATCTGCTGACTAATCACACCGTATTTGCTGAAAACAGGCTCTAAACTTAAGTAATCCTGAATTCAGATAATCACCACTCACAATTTGTGGGGGATTTATTCGCTTTGCACAATTTCTGGGGTAAACGCCATTCTCTCTCGTCCGCTGATCGTTTATTCAGCGGCATTTATGTGATTCGCATGTTGGTACGTAGCAGTTATCATCATTACCTGCACGCTTTTGTCATCATTTACCCCAAAAATTGGGGAAACAAGCATTAAAGTGCGTTTTAGTAACGCAGCCGTCTCGATCAGCTTGCTACGGCAAAGGAGCGAACCTGCTCTTTAAGGTCAATTAGCTCCTTGAGGCGTCCAGATAACGACGGATCTCATACAAACCAACGAGCGAGCCTGAGAGCATGACATCTTTTGGTGAGTTCTCCCCAAAAGATCGGTTGCAATTGTTGATCCATTCCTGTTTGTGCGCGTCCTGCAAGAATAAAATTCGTAACGCCTCATGAATACCGAGGATCAATGAAACACGCGTGCGACGGTCTGTTGTCAGCTTGGATCGCATCCTGCCACTTTTCATCCGGCGAAAGGTTGCGATGGGAATATCCCCCAATACAACGGCTTTCTCTGCGTCCGAAAATCCCCAAAAGTCCAGTATACGAACGGCAATGTTGAAAGCCACTTGGTCTTTTTCCACGGTTTTCCCTTCGTGGTTTTCCCGAAACTGCGCAGGATCAAACGTTAATGCTTGTGCGTGCATGACTCAACACCTCTATCAAATGACAGTTAGAGTTTAACGCTATCAAATGATACTGCAAATGCTCGTTATTTATTTTTCGATTTCGATACCGCCATGGTTAGCACATTTTTTTGTGTAGTTCCAATGTAGTTGATTGCTAAAGGATAAACCGGATCCGCGCATGGTTGTGTCTTTAAAACCTGGATCGAGCCCAACAGAGAAACAGCTACTACTGTACGTATACACAGGTTGCCTCACCTATATGTATTGACTATTATCGTATACACGAAAACAATACATACAATACAATGCCAAATAATAAGCCCGCTATCGATGAGAAGCTGTACGAGCGATATAAAGCAATCGAATACCTCGCTTTCTGGGAAGGCGGTGTTAATGCGTCTCGACTATCACGGTTATTTGGGGTGCAAGCTAATGTCATAAGCAAAGCGATTACAAATTATCGCACACATTATCCTGATGCGTTGGTTTATATGCCAAGCGATCCGGAAAAGCTGTTTGTCGCCACAAACGCATTTGAAACGCACTTCATTCGGCCACAATGGGCTGACTACATTCAGTTTATGCTCGCCGTTGGCTCTCATTATATTGAGGGGCTTTATGGACCTGATGCCTTCCATAATGCCGTCACACCGCTTGCGACGCCAAGTCCTGTTATTACGCGGGTGTTATTAAAAGCCATCCGTAACAATGCAAAAGCCACCATCCTTTATAAAAGCCGTACGCATCCCGAGGGGCTGAAACGAGACATTATCCCACAGCAATTAAGTCATGATGGGTTGCGCTGGCACTGCAGAGCATACTGCTGCCGACGCGAACGTTTTTCCGATTTCAATCTCGGGCGTATCAATGACATTGTCATGACTGAAAAAGGTGTCACTCTCCCAGCTATCGATACGTTGTGGCATCAATACGCGCCCATTCAAATTGCTCCACATCCGGCGCTTAATGAAACTGGGAAAATGCTGGTATTAAACGACTATGGTCAAACAGCGCCCTTTGTCATTAAAGCGCGCTGCGCTATGGTTGATTACACCCTGCAATATTACCGCCTGGGTCGTCACGGCATACAAAGCGACCCGCGTCAGCATCCATTAATTGTTGCCAATATTGAGGCACTGCGCCCCTACCTGTTTGAGTAGGCTAGCCAATGAACATTTATAAGTACCTACAGCAGATAAAAGCTGGCAAACCGGTCAACGCGATTCGGCTCGATGAGCTTTTACATCAACATGCTCTCTCTTTAGAGACGCTTGGGAAACCTTCATTTGTGAGCCGAAATACATATCTGATCGAGTCAGTTGATAACGCACTGCTGGCACAGTGGCTAGAGCGCTTCGCGCCGGCGACATCGCGTGTCGATGCCTCCCGGCGCGCAAAGGATTCACACCAACATCGTACCTCTGCAGCCTATTTTACGGCCAAATTACTGAGTGATCCGGATAATCATTTTGCCATTGCCTGTCGCAACAGCGGCGCCTTTACCGGACGAACAGTCATCCCCGCTGATGCTACGCTGGTATTAATAGAGAACAGTGAGTGCTATACCCAGCATGAACGCTTTTTACTAAACGTAGGCTTAGGGGACTTATCGCCCAACACGGTTATTTTGCTCTCCGGTGGTAATGCCATCACACATCCGGCCGCACTGACCTATTTATCTCAATTCCCGCGCATACATTACTGCCCGGATTACGACTTAGCTGGCATCGAAATATACGAAACCGCGAGCCAAACGCTAGCGCATAAGCTGCACTTTGTGATGCCCGATGACTTAGTCAGTTACGCACGTTACTGCAAAAAGCCAAAACACCAAGCCCATTATTTAAAGGCTATTGAAAAGGCCAGGTACCACAACTTTGACGCGATGGTTGAGTTATTAATTGCCGGTCAGGGCGTTTTAGAGCAAGAAGTCCTTATAGGAGAAGACAAGTGAATACGAGCACTACCAAGATCATCATCAAGCGTATCGTTGCTGTTGATTCATCATCCATGGCTTATGCTGAAGCGCTATTAAATGACAATATCTTGCTGATGGGGCTTGGTAATGTCGGTAAATCAAGTCTGGTCAATGCGGTACGCTTTTTCTTGTTACCGGATACCAACGTAAACCAGGCAAAAGATAAGTTTGCCTTTCGCTCTGGTGCAGACAGCGACGACAAAGAGAGTTACTACGACAAGGACGAACTCTATAATTACTACTTCCCGACCGTGCATTCGCGCCTCATTCTTGAGGTGGAGCATCAGCTTCTTGGTGGCGGGACGCAGAGTCACTGCCAAATCATCTCAAGAGGCGGGGATTACAAAATACAGCGTGTCTTTATCCCGGAGCCTTACGAAGCCATTGAGCATCTGTTCTGGCAAAAAGACGACGGCAACGGTACCCGACCGACAAGTCCGGTCGGCTCGGACCTGGTACCTCGACTGCGTGAAGTGAATAAAAATGCTAAGCAGTATTCACAGCGCGACCAGCTGATAGAAGCGCTCTATTCATTTAATGCCATGAACCCGGCAAGCACACCGTTTGCTATCTTTCCACTTAGTAATATCCGTGCGAATTCAGTCGACTCCGTCAGGGCGCTGGTCAAAATGCTGTTTAATCAAGATGCGGGCTCTCTTAGGCTAATGACAGCCACTGCTGTTGAGGCACAGGACGCATTTGATGAAACACTGGAAATCGATATCAACGAAATTATCGGCAAAAAGCATGAGCTGACTCAGCGCAAAGAGCAGTTAGTAAAATTACGTGCGCTTGAGCCTCAATTCACCGAGCTTCAGGAGCAGTTTTCGAGACTTCAGCAAAAAAGCGCCGCAACCTCACAATTTATAAGTCTGTATCAAAATACGACGGTGCATTGTCAATCGCTTGAGGAGCAAGCTGACGCCATTGGTCGTCGCGTTGAAACCTTGAGACAAAAATGCAAGACGCTAAGCCAACAGAAGCAAAATGCCTTAACTGATATGCAGGTTAGTCAGAAACAAGTCAATCGATTAAATAAAGAGATTGAACAGAAAACGGCAATAAAAAACCAATGCGATCAGATCATCGCATCGTATCCCGATGAGGGTATATCGTTCGTCCTAGGCTCACTCGAAGATTACCTAGAGGAAAAACAAAGCGACTATAAGAACCGTACAGAGCAAAATACCCGGGAGCGACGCATTACAGAACTTGAGGAGCTCATTAAAGGCAAAGAGCAAGAGCTAAAAAAAGCAGAGGCTAAAATCCGGGACAAATCAAAAAGCCTGCATGCCCAGCTGCCGGAGCCGCTTTACAACAAGCTGTATTCAGTCAATAGCGATCTTGCAAAAGCGAATCCTGGTCGCGATTTAACCACCGATGAATTGTCGCAAATTAACCAATTTTGCGAGCTTTTAATAGAGCGCGGCGGATCACTTGATTTTTTTGATGAGTCAATTCCGCTGCTCAGTGAGCCCTATCAGCCCATCACAGAAAAAGATATCACGGGTATTGAGAGTGAACTGTTCGATTTAAAAGAAGAGCTCAAGGAATTAAAAGAGCTCAACACCAACGCAGTCAATAGCACGCACAAGGTTGAAGTGCTAACCCGAGAAATTAAAAGCGCCGAATCTGACATTGAAAAAATCGAGGGTTATACCGCGACTTGCCAGAGAATCATTTCAGCAACCGCTGATCATGAACAAGAGCTCAAAGACCGGGATGAGTATGCTGAATTACACCAGGAGCTAGAGACGGCTTACGAGCGAGATAATAGTGAACTGACCCGTTTACGCAGTGAGTTATCAGCAACGCAAGATAAGGCTAGAGCGCTGAGTATGATGCTATCCCAGTATCATAACGCGATCTGTCGCTTCCCGGCTACGAAAACGCGCCTCGATGCGGTATTAGAAGGTGATGAAGAGGCCCCTGCCGGCGACAAAGTCGGTGATGAGGAGAGCTTTCAACGAACATTAAATGCACTGCAAGACGCTGAAAAAGCCAAATACGAAATCAAACAGAAACTTGTCGAGTTGATCAAAGACGGCCTGATAAGTGACGACTATCAACTGCTTGAGCGTGACGATGGCGATGATGCCGTCGTTAATACATTCAATATGCTGGCCCAAAAGTTTGAGCTGCTATCACACAACAGCGATGTATTGGCGCAGGATACTCGTCGTCATAATGCGCATATTAGAAACCGCCTGGAGCGGCTCAGTAAGACCAAAGACAAGATTGAAACCACCGTTTCCCGGATAAACCGGGATATTGAAGGCGCCTCAATGAACGACATTGAAGAAGCCCGGCTTGTTGTTGAATTAGAGCCCCTTTTCAATAGCCTGGTTGATAGTTGGCGTAATTTCGACTCGCTCAATACCGAAAATACGTTACCGTTTGAGTGGTATAGCATGCTGCAAAAATTCGTTGATAGTAAAGCCGTCAGTGACGATGATGGCAAATTGCGGCTTAATCACCTCATTCAAGGCACCCGATATGAAACGCGCAAAGCGGGCGCCTCGTGGGATAGCAAAAAACAATCAACATCGACTCACATGCTGATTAATACGCACTTTTGCGACATCTTCCTTGATAAGCTGGCCAGTCAATCTGCGCATATTGCCTTCCCGCTGATCGTGGATGAAATTGGCAGCATTGATACAACGCAGATCCCTGAGCTCATTGCTACATTGAACAACAAAGGCCATTACCTTATCGGCGTGACCGTGGACGGGAAAAGCGGTGCCGTATTCGAAGCCATTGGAAGCTATCAGGTGTTCACCCGCGACAATCTAACCACACACCCATACAGCAAAGAGCGGCGTAATACCGCTATTCCGAGGTTTCGAGAATATTTGAACGTCGAGCATCCGGATACACCACCTTCTCAATCATCGCTTGAGGTGTGAGTTATGGCGGACTTGATACAAAAACGCTTCAGTACAATCGAAACCATATTAAAAATGCTCAATCATCGTGAGCTTATGTTTCGTGCTATTGAAACGTCCGATAAGCGTCAGGGCAATGCCGTGATTGAGGCGGAATTCTTTTATCTGGTAGCTGAATATAAAAAAGGTTTGTCAGCAGAGAAGCAAAAAGAGGTAACCACCGTTTTTGACTATAAAAATTTATTGTCTGCCAAGGTGCTTGATGATCGACGCGCCACAGACGGCGTGACAAAGTTATGGTTTAACTCGGTTATCATTGATTTATTCCGCCTGTGCAAAATCAGCCTATATCGCCCGTTGAACAAAACCTCACTACTGTCAGCCATGACGCCGATATGGTCCATATTGTCGGATATTAATGAGAAGCAGCTCTCACTTATCCCGGGAACTGAAGAATACGACGAATGGACCGACACATTGAATGCCCACATCACGGGATTACTCGGGCGAATAAAAGCCAACATTACGAAGCTGGAGCAGATTGGCGAACAATTCCAGGAGGATATCGCAGAAGAAGGTGAGCGCGAGCTACCTGATGCTATGAAGCTTAAATTTGAGCACGCCTCGAAACTCTATCGTCACGAAGTGCAGCCGCTCAGTTCATTTTTGGATAAAGACACGCGCTACGAAAAAGGTGATGGTATTTTGCTGACCATTGATGCGTTAAAAAATGTCTTTGTCCGCAATGGCGACCTGGAGTACCAGGCGCTTATGACGAACTACTATCTGCAATACCTGGATTTATTCGAGCCAATAAAAGCGGTCGCCGACAATATCAGTATTTATCTGAGAAAGACCAAAGAAGCGATTGCACAGCACAACGCCATTGAGTCCGCCTATGTCATCATCAAGCAAGCTTATAATAAGACATTAAGTGCTGATCGCCGACTCAAAAATATCAAGTTGTCGGATCTGCAGGATTTAGCGCCGGAGCGAACACTGGGCAAAATTAAACGCCCTGCCCCTATACAGATTGATAAGAAACCGGCCTTTTTAAGTAACGTGTTTAATGAGCTGGCACGCCGGACCCTACAAAACGCCCATAGTATCGACGATAAATTGGTGTTTGAGGACGTTATTCAAAAAGACAGCGCTGTTGCCATCCGGCACTCAATTCGTCTGAATCGCTGGGTGACATCTCATTCATGGCCGGAGAATGTTGATTTTATCGCGCATGCTTATGAACAGCTCAAAAACACGTTTGAGGGATTCAAAGTACCTGATTTGCTGGAGATAAGCAGCACACTGGTTACCTCCAAACAGTATACGATTAAAGCACTACCGGCATTCAAGCAGATCCGTGAAGAAGATCCTGATACCGGGGTTGTTACTGAAATGGGTTACTGCGTTCGTCATATTACCGCCACCGGACAACATTCAGAGGGTTCTGATGGAAATCAATAATACGTTCTCACAAACATCACCTAATCTTTCACGCGCCATTTATCAAATGTTTGCTGAAGGCGGGATCATTAACAAACACGAATACGTGCAGTCCGTTGCCGACTTTAAAGAATCTTCCATGTATCAAGAGTTGGTAACCAATCATAGTCACTATGAAGCACTGTATTGGCAATTGGGGTATGTCCTCGCGCATGATGGTGAAGGCGAGTTTTTCCACATTAAATCAAAAATTAAAGACGAAGAAGACGACGAATTTAATGAGGCCGCCTTAAAAATTATGGCGGTATTAACATTGTTTGCGCGTATAGCAACACAACGTGGGCAGCCTCTACACTTGCTCGGCGAACCGGCTCAGGGGTTAACGGTAGCTGACATTGATATGCTTGATAGTGACGAGGATCTGCAACAAGTATTACGCGCGTTAAAGTTCAAGGATAAGTCTAACGTTATCAGCACGCTAAAACGGTGTGGGTTTATCTTTCAGGTGAGTTCGACAAAGTACGTTTTAAGTAAAGGCGCGGTGTCAATGATAGACGCTATTATAGAGCATCAACGGAACGTGAGCGGCGATACTCAGCCTATATGAGAGTGACACGTTTTCGGGAGGTGGCAGACAAAACTTTTCGCCAGAGCGATAAATCAGCCTGCCAATAACTCTTCAAGTCGATGAAGTTGCCGTTGATATGTCTCTGGATTGTCTTCTTTGAATTTCGCCAAGTTGAACAGCTTCCACTTAACGGATGGAAAGCGCTGATAGTCGTATACAGACCAGTCAGGCTGTAGTCTATTAAAGCCTAACAAAAACTGCTTATCCGACTCGTTCAAGTTTCTCCTTATCGTATCTATGAGCATGTCTCTGGTGGCTTCATAGTCGGCATAACTGAACCCAAGATCACTCATCCCTTCAAACTGGTTTTCAAAGGCGGCTTGTTGGTCAAGTAAGTTCGGCTCGAGCATTTCATGAGTAGGTCGGTTGCTGCTGATAAGGGCGAATAAAAAGCCACGTTTAATCTCGTCCGTAAAGCCAATACCTTCCAACAAGAGCTTCGTATCGAAAAGGTCTCTTGGGTGCTGCCGGTCAAGGGCCGCACAGAGTTTACCGCCATAAAGCTGACCAAGGGGGACTATCGGCATGGCACAGAATACGTCGTATTGCTCTTGCGCAGATGAACACAGTGCCGTTTTGGCTGCAGACCCCAGTAAGCCACGGCCAACCATATTCACTTCAATCTTAATTTGCACACCTTGCTGACTAATCTGAAGCTTACAAACGTTTGATTTATGCTGAACACGGATGGACGCACTTAGTTTTTCAATGCGCTCTTTTGTGCGCAAAAGTGCGGCATTGATGGCATCCAGCGTTTCAGCGCGCTCAGCTATTTCGACGTAGGTTAAGTCGATGTCTACGGACAATCTTGGCATGTCCTGCAGAAACAAATTGATAGCCGTACCGCCATGCATAGCAAAACATTCCTCTTTAGCAACCTCCGGCAATACATCAAGAAGTAGCTTCACCTGCCTTCTATAAGCTTCATTCATGCCATTGACTCCAGCGCTTTCGGTACGGTGATTTGATACTTCGCGACATAAACACCATCAGCTACTATTGAGCGCTTACCAGAGCCCAGGTCCACGTTGTCTAAATTGAGGTAACGCACCCAGTCGTGATTCGCTTTGTCAGCCATATAAAGAAATAGGCGTTTAACCTTGATTGATTTACAGGCCTCAAGCAGTTTTTGCACGGATGCCGGTCGTATGTTGTTCAGCCCCTCCATTAACTCGAAGACCTCCGTTAATGATTGTGACTTTGGTGCGAGGTATAAACATTCCATGATTGCGCGTGCAGGGTCGGATACCTTCACTGTAAATTGCTTATGCGATAGTTCGATCAAACCAAGCTCCGGCGGTAGGAAATTGGTGAGCGCGCACTTTAGCGAAAGACCCCAGTCTCGTTTCTTAAACCAAAGCGGTAAATGCTCACCCTGGTCGCCAAACAGTTGCGCATGTTTTGGAGAGAGCTCTAAGTAGTGTGATTTGCCCTGCAATGCTAATGCAGTCTTACCCCCTGGATGGACGGATAGACCCAGTTGGGTTTGCAGTGCATATACAGCCCCCAGATAATCGACCTGGTCGCCGAAACGGATTAATGCACCCGTACCGACAGATTCAAACCACTGGCTGTTCTTATAACGCTTTTGCAGGTCGTTGCTGTAACCATTATCAGCAAGCCAGGCAGAGCAAAGCACAACCCCAGCGGGTTGGGCTCTGAGTAGCTTGTTTAATTTAGATAGTGAATCGGTACTCATAGTGCCAATCTACTATAATTTATAAACCAAATTAACCGTTAGTTTATATTATTTTATATTTCGGTGCTATTAGTACCTAAATAAGTTGAAGTTTAAACTGCGGAGCTGGTTGGAGATTGATACTCAACCAAAGAAACAAGCATACCGATCTTCTTTCACAAGCTCTAAGAACTCATTAAGTCGCTTCACTTTAGGCTTTGGCTCATAAGCATGCCATTTCAAATCAGCGCGTTGCCAATAAACTTTCCAGCAATTTTGCGTTTTTACGTAGGTTGTTTTTGCCACCGGCAGTTCCATTGTTTCGGAAGGATTTTGCCATTGCGGTCTGATCTCGAAAATTTCAATACTCTGATTTTCAATTCGGTAACCAAGGTCAAGCTCTGGTCGTATGTGCATCGGCGGTCTTCGTACTGCCATGAAGGCTTCAAGTTCTTTCTCACATTTCTTAATTTCGAATTCACTGAGGGCCATAGCAGATTACCTAATACGCGAAAAAGAGGCAGGATTTTAACCCAAGATGTGGCCTGTTGTGAATCAAACTGGGTTTGATTCAGTTCCGTCCTTTTCAATGAGGCAATACAGACCGGCCAAGGTAATTGTCTCTCAATACAGGTAGATTGGATTAATTGAAAGGTTGTATGCCTACCTTTAGGTCTACAAATTATTACTTAAAAAGTAACTTTATGTAGACCTATGACTAAGTCTGATAAGCTATTAAACGCATTGGCGAAAGCGGTTAGTGTCGGCGGTGGCGTTCACAGTGCAAATGAGCTTGCTTTTATGTTGGGCGTGCCTTGTGACCCTGCTTTTAGAAAGTTCCTCGCTGATAGCGTAAAGAAGGGCTTGCTAAGACGCGTCGTAAAAGGCTTTTATGAAAGTACGATCACACCGCCAGAGCCAGAAACAGCCATTTGGTGTTCGGGCGATATCGCGCAAATAACTGCGAACGGTGTTTCGTGCTATGCCGAGTTGGCGGCTGATAGCCCGGATACTGTGACCCTGTTGGTGTAACACATGAATATCCGCTAGTGACTCCTGATTTAACATTGCATCTCAACCGCCTTTCTTTTTTCAGACCAGGCGGTCATTGTGCCTCAGGTGGGTCAATTTTAAATTGCCGTTAGTGGGTCAGTTTTACATTGCCGGTGACAATCATTCCCGTAGCGTTTGATTTTAGATGAGGCAACCGAGCTTGCTAGGTTTGACTTTTAGTGAGTCAATGCGTCTGAACTATTAATTTAACGAGTTAAAAAGTCCGCACGCATAGTAAATAAATGTTATTTTTCTTTATCGCACCTATTAACAGGTGCTATTATTGAAACCTGTTTTTGGCTAGGTGATCGCTATGCAAGTGAAATTCTCCGAGGATGTCATTCCTCTATCAGACCTGAAGATCAATCCAGGAAAGGTAGTTGGTCGAGCAAAGGATACGCATCGTCCAATCCTGCTTACTAGTCGTGGCCGCGGCATGGCTGTTGTCCAGGGGCTTGAAGATTACGAGAAAACCGCAGAAGAATTGCGATTTGTAAAGGCGGTGGCCCTGGGGCTTATGGATGTTCGTGAGGGCAATACTGTATCGCTGGAGGACGCCAAGGCAACGCTGGGCATCAAGTAGATGGAGTTAGGCATCGCGCAGTCAGCCCTAGAGGACTTGCAGACTATTCAGGAGTTTTACAGAGAGCAGGATGTGCCGCATATCGGTGATGAATTCGTCGCTGCTATCCTAGAGCATTGTGGAATGCTTCAAATCCACCCTGATGCTGGCCGAGTTGTTCCTGAATTCAATCTGGAGAATATTCGTGAGTTGATACACGCGCCTTTTCGTCTTGTCTACCTTAGGCAAGCAACAGAAGTTGTGCTCATTCGAGTCTGGCGTAGTGAGAGACAACTTGAATTAACGGAGACTGAAACTTGACCTCCTCACCGTCGTGAACGACGGTTATCCCCAAGAGCTATTACAGTTCATGGCGATTTACAGCCTAAAATCTTCATGCAGTTTCGACCAATGATGCCTCAGTACTTGCTTGTGCTCTCGATGCATCGGCAACTCAGTTAATAATTTAGGCCAAACAGTCCGGGCTTTCTCTAAAGTATCCGTGAGGTGTACTTTGACAGCTTGCCAAGGAAAGCCAACACGATTAGCCCAAATTTCGAACGATGCCATGCTCACGTCATACCAATTTTTGTTTTTGGCCATATTTAACGCGAATTCCTTCTCGCCTTTGACGTAAGGTATTGTTGAAACTATATCATAGGCAGGAGATAACATGGGCCGCTGAGGGTTGGAATATATCACCGACCAGTTCTTAAGGTGTGCATCACCATTGGCAAGTAATATATTCACAAGTATGCGCCTAGCCAGTTGCTGGACGTCTTTTAAGGCTTGATGGCTGTAGGAATAGAGCGCATCCGCAATCTGTTCATAGTTGTACTTTTCATATTTTGCATAGGAGTATACTTGGAATATTTGAGCGAAATCTTCAGTGTGCACTCGTTTCCCATTGTCCCTATCAAATCGCTTGATTGCGTATGCGTATTGTTCGTTCGGCAATTGAATATTCGGTAGATTATCCAGATTAGATAATTCAACCAATTTTATCTCTGGAATATCAACGCCTGCAGCCTCTGCAAGACGCATAGCCGAGAACTCATTAAAAGGCACAAACTGATGCACAGTGGATGGTGTTTTAATGATCCAGCTGTCATCATTGGCATCAGTGCCGATATTGAATCTGCCATCTTTGTTGCGAACTGAAGAGAATTTCATTTGTACGCCGGCAAGGGAAAACTTGTTTTGTTGGGTGGCGACATCAATTTGTATAGCTTCAACTTGTTCACGATGATCAAGCGCCCAAACTGGGAGCTGACCTGCAATTATCGGAGATGCAATAAGACTTCCCGGCAAACTCCGGCCCATATGCGCCATTAGCGGGAATTCATTGTCCTCATGCACTTTAAGCGACTGTGCCATCCAGTGTCTTAATGCCCCTTCGGGCAGAAGATTGGATAATACCGGCGGCAAACGTTGCGAACTGATAACTGGTTTACCAAGAGCCTGTTCATTCACCAATTGGGACATCGTAAATGTGTTGCGTTTCTTTGCAGGCAACGCCACATAATCAGGCGAAAAGACTAAAATGTTCTTACCGCCCGAATAATGAGATATGACACCAATTTCTTGGTTATTAATACTGAGACTGAGGCCTTCGACGTGCTCTATGCGTTTCGTCTTCATCTTACCTAGTCCTCGAGATGCTTGTGTCTGCTAGCCCAAATACTCTCTGTCTCTGAGTTTGCTGGAGTTGTACTTTTACCATCAACATCTGACGGATCTACAACCGCGAGTTCCAAATCTAAGCCAGCAAGAATGCGCAATAGCGTTGAGACTTTTAAATCCTGCCCAGACTCCACCCGTTGATACTGTTGCTGCGACATTCCTATAAGCATGCGCATGTCTTTTTGTGACAACTTTCTTTTCTTGCGCTCTCTAACTAATCGTTCGCTCAGTTCATTTAATGTCTTCATAACACAATCCAAAAATTGTTTTCATTATTTAATACAACTTATACGCTGTATAGAAACAAAAAACAATCATTTTGTTGTTATTTAGATTTAACACAACTCTGGTGATGTATTTAGCAGCAATTACGGTGGCCGGTCCGGCCAAGATAATTGTCGCTGAGATGATTTCGGTTTAATCCGATCACCGCTTTCGGTCTACCCGAACAATTCTTGGCGGGTCAATTTTGTCACTGTGACTACTCACCGCACTGCCGCGACCCATGTATTAATACGATCGGCGTATCGTCAATGGCTTCGATTAGATTTTGCTTTGTATTTCGTGGAAATAAGTTATCGGCCATCTAATGAATCCTTCGCTAAAATTTTCTCCAATTGCAATCCAACCTGCGTCCATTTGAAAGCAAATGCCCGTCTAATTGAAAGTGTCAATGTGCAGATTGTTTTTCAATTGTGTGATTTGGTGGCTCCGAAGGACCGATTTGTAGATAAGCGGAACGATGCTCTCTTTGGATTTCCCAGACTTTACTAGACACTTTTAACTCTTTAAAACCCCGGTAGCCTTATACGCTCGCTTTGCGGCGTTAGTCGTCCTCGTTGTCCGGTTCGTCTCCGTATAAGGCCTCGAGCTTTTTTGACAGCACCAACAGGGCGCTCGTTTCAGCTAACGCTTTAGTCTTTGCGACGAACCTCGGCCTTAAGCTTTTTAATTTCTTTGGTCGTTTTTTTGCGCTCCTGCTTGACCTGCCGCTCACTGTCAGCAGTGCGACCAAAGCCCTGCAGGCAATCCGTACGCCACTGTTTGACCTGCTCGGTAAATAAGCCTTTTTCACGACAATACGCCGACAGCTCAGCTTCAGATAAGCCGGCGGTTTCGATAACGATGGCCAACTTGTCTTCAGCGGACCATTGGTCAGCCTGTTTTTGATGTCCGGGCCGACGCCGAAATCAATGTGCGGATGATACCGAAATGCTTGTCCGGCTTAGGCCGAAATCACTGCCCGGATGACCCCGAAATGCGCACTTTACTACCCCTTGTAATAATCACTAGTGAGTTCATCAGTCTATATTTGAAATTGCTTGAGAGAAAATTGCTTCAAGCAGAGACAGATCACAATTAACGCCCGCAACATTTGCATCTATCCAGTGGTCCTGCGATATATTAGGCCAAGACAGGTCGTAGCCCAATACGAATAGCATTTCCTCAAAAAAGAGCCGCTGGACTCGACCATTTCCTTCTCTAAAAGGATGAAGCAAATTAATCTCACAGAATAAGTCAGCAACACCAATTATTAACTCTTTTTCTGTTTGCAAGTGTTCGAGTGAAGGAACTTTTTCAAGTAGTTTGTTCGACTCTGGTTCAATACGTGGCCATGTGCAGAATCGCGTCGTACCTTTTGAAATATCAACATCTCTCAATTCGCCCGCCCATTCGTAAACGTCTTGAAATAGGTGATGGTGTAGCTGCTTAAGGTGAGGTAACGTGAAATCGGAGAGTGTTAGGTGTGGCGCAATATAATCCTTGGCGCGAGCGGCACTGAATGAGGCTTCAGCTTCTTCTAGCTCGCTTGGCTCTCGAATATCAAGAAGGTTCTTGAGAACATCTGAGTTGGGGTAACAATATCTGTCTTGAGCTACCCCGTACTTATCTCGCATACTTTTGCTTTAATTCAGCAACAGTCAGATGCCTATTCGCTTCTTTAAGTTTCAACCCTTCGTAGCTTAGGCTTGTCTCGAAGTTTTTCATATTCGGCGTGAACCGAGCCTTACGAGTTTTGCTCGTCTTTAAAATAGCATTTGTCATGGATTGTACCCTCCTAACACTATAAATCTTACCATACCAGACAAAAAATAGCCATGTGGACTCGCGTGAACGATCGCTTATTGCCTACGAGCTCCATGGGCATTGAGATGTATAATCTGGTTATAACGCTTTATAATGATGACACTCTTTCACGAGGTGGCTCGGACGGAGATCAACGTCCGACTCTACGCACATTTACTCTTGAAAACCCTTGTTTTCAAGAGTTAACACAAAACCAAAGCAATCCAAGCTGATGATTGGACTTCTATTTTCCTATTTATAAAAAATAACTATTCAGGACTGAGCGTAGGTTCGGACACACAAAATAGCTCAACGTGAGTTATTCATACCTTAAATTAAATTGACGGGCGAAAAATGTTGAAGTAAAGTTTTGACTCTCGATAATAGCAATCGTGCGACCGCCCTCGCGAAGCCTGCCAGCCGCTACCACTGAATAAAACAACATTTTTTCAATCTATACGTTTAAATAAAAAGTTAAGGGCGGTACGTATTTAAACGTAGTAATGCATTGAGAAAAATTATGTATCAACAACGAGCTAAATCACTTCAAAACCTCAACTTAGCCTATCAACCAGCTTTTCAGCTTGTTCAACACTACATCGAAAACGCTGGTATTGCAGAGCAACTAAAAGAAAAGCGCCAACAGTTGCTATTTAACAACGAAAAACTGATTTTTAATCAACATGATGAGCTTAGTCCACTTTTTTCTACCGAGACTGGTCGAATAAGTTTACTTTGCGAAGAGTTAGAGCGCATAAAGTGTGGGTGTGAGCAAATTGATCTCTCAGATGTCGGACTTATCAGCAGAGAAATAGGCACACTCGAGGATGTTTTTTACCATAACTCATTCACACTAAGCCGTTGTCCAGTATCGTTCTGGAATTACAACTACCGAGCCTTGTTTTGCCTCTATCTGGAAGTTCATCAATCAGCGAAAGGAAAAATAGCTCTAGTAGTGAGAGAGCTAGACACACTATATCCGGTCGAACGAGTCAAGTCACTTCACAAAAAGCATCTCAGACAAGTCATTTTATATCTTGTTTCAAGTGCTAAAAAAATTAACGATATCGACTCCATTAGCTTTGAAAGAATTGAAAATACTCAACTGGCCGGCGCAACCAACTCAATTTCTTCATTCATGAAAAGTCGGGGTGCGACGGATGGCAACCTGATTTCACTAGCTTCACCTTCTTCTGCGTATCACCGCGCGGTTCTTTCATTTGCCTTTTAAGAAAAAAGCTAAGCGGCTTTTGCCGCTTAGCTTTTTATCGAGCGAATAACCACAAAGTCCAAAACTTCTTAACTATGCGGCATGACTAGAACTTTATTTTGAAGTTGCGCTACAAAAGACATTATGATTAATTCCATATCCGAAGTTCAATAAAAAAGGATATCCATGCAAGGGACTGGCAAACAAAAAGAACAGGCAATCGAACTTTCTTCCCCTAGCGCTATTTACGACACTATCAGCCAAGAGCTGACAAAAGTGATCGATTCAACCTCAGCAGACTCAAGTGAGCCTGAGCTTAAAGACGTAAGCCAAAAGACGCGCTCACAGCTTCAAGAGCTTCAGCACTCACTCGAGAACCAGCTCTCTGAGTTACAAAGTAATGCCGAGTGGGATACATTTACCATCGCTTTTTATGGAGAAACCGGCGCAGGAAAATCAACTCTCATCGAAACGTTGAGAATTTTATTAGAAGAGCCAACAAAAAAAGCGACTCAAAAGGTGTTTAAAGCCACTTATAGTAGCTATGTGGATGCGCAATCCACCCTCACTCATTTACAGCAAAATCTTGAAGAGAGCACCCTCAAACTGCATAAGCTGGAGGAGCAGCTAAAGGCAATTGACGATAACCATGAAAAGAGCCGACGTGAGTTAGAAGCCGAGTATCAGGAAATTGAGGCACCTATCCTGTCAGAGCTTGAAAAGCTCGGCACATCACTAGAGTCTAAAGAGCAGGTCGTTCGCGAGCTGTCACAAAAAGAGCAGCAGCTCACATCAGCCGTTCACAATAAGAGACAACAAGCGTCACTTTGGCAAAAGCTTATATTGTTATTCAAAAAACTACCTGAAGAAGTCGAGCTGACGTCGCTTCAAAATCAAATGACCGAGGCAACTCAACAAGTCGAAACTACCCGTCAACAGCTTAACGCGCAGCAATCAAAGAATGAGCATATTCAACAGGAGCGTGCTAAGAAACTTGACGGTTTACAACGTAAAACAAGAGACGCTAAAAGTGAGTTACTTAGCCAAAAAGCGGCTATAGAAGCTCAACAACAGGCTTTGTTCGATGAAGAGCAGCAACTCGAAGCGTCTCTTGAAGAAAAACACGCCGAATTGGTCAACTCCGCTGACGGGGAGATCATCGGAAATGGACAACCTGACTTTACACAGCAAACGCAGCGCTATGACTTCACCGTCAATGGACAACATTTCGCGTTACTGGATGTGCCTGGTATCGAGGGTAAAGAAGGACAAGTGGTTCATGAAATAGAAAAAGCGGTGCAAACCGCGCATGCTGTATTTTACGTTACGAATAAGCCAGCGCCTCCTCAGACAGGAGACAGTGAACGAAAAGGCACACTTGAAAAGATCAAGCTGCACTTAGGAGCGCAAACAGAAGTCTGGGCAGTCTTTAACAAGAAAGTGACGAATCCTAAATACACACTCAAAAACCGGCCGCTTTTGTCTGATGATGAGAAAGCCAGTCTCCTTACGCTTGAAGACACGATGCGTGAACACTTGGGCTCTCATTTCCAAAGCGCGATATCATTAACCGCGTTACCTGCGTTTCTTGCATCGACAGATTGCCTGGAGCCCAACTCTGAAAATGAGAAGCGCCGAGAAAAGTGTCTACAAGCGTTTGCGGAAAGTGAGCTTATTGACGCCTCAAATATCCATGCCTTTATCGATAAATTAAAGCTTGAGCTTCTGCCTAACAGCCAAGCTAAAATTCAGCAGTCAAATTTCTACAAAGCTAAATTAGCGGTAGATAACACGACAGATGCGTTGGATGTATTATCAGATACGTTCAGCACGCTGACCGATGAGCTTAACAGCGCCCAAAACAGCTCCCAACATCAATTAAAAACAAGCTTCTCAGCACTGCAAAAGCGCCTTCATTCACGCGGTGAATCAATGCTCCAGCAGTTTTCAAGACGTGCTCGTCAGTCGACCTATGAAGCCATCGAAAAAGATATTAATAATGACGCCTTTAAGCAGGCGTTAAAAAAAGCAATAAACACGGAGCAAGATGCTTTAAACCAAACGCTCCCCGACGCAATGGAGCACGAAATAAAGCGCTTCGAAAAGGATGTCGCCGATATTCTTAAGCGATTTGAAGAGCAAACACAGGAGCTGAGTGAGATTTCAGAGCAGCTGAGTTCATCCAAACTGGACGAGAAACTGAACCTACAAATTAAAATAGATAACGGTATCAATGTGACCGGTTTAGTTGCTTCAGTTATTGGGGGTCTCGTATCAGCCCCCTTCACCGGAGGAGCTGGGCTTTATTTCGTTATTGCTTCTGCCGCCGGAGTCGTCGTATCCATCGCTAAAGCTGTAGCCAGCTTTTTCAGTACGAGCTACAAGATGTCCCAGCAACGGAAATCGACTGACGAAAACTTACACAAAGTTATGGAGCAACTGAAGCAGAGTTTGGCGGACAACTTAGATAACGCCATTTCGGAAATGAAGAGCATAGTGAAAGATCTCGACAATGCCCTGGAAAACCCAACGAAACAGGCAAAGAGACGTCATCAGATGATTCAGCAAGCCAGTGTCAGACTCAAAACATTGTCTAATCAAGTGAACGCATTAGGAGTGATATAATGGAAGGTACTCTCAACAGTTTTAAAGAGCAGCAATCAAAAACGCTGGGCTTGCTCGAAAGGCTTGGGACTTTTTTGAAACAAGGCAGTGATGTTGGTATTGATATTGACCCAGCACTTATCGATAAAGTAAGCCAGGCTTCAAAAAAGTTAGGGGACGAAAGACTTAAGGTTGCTTTAGTCGGCGGCTTTTCAGAAGGAAAAACGTCAATAGCAGCTGCCTGGATGGAAAAACTCGATAAATCCAGTATGAAAATCAGTCATCAAGAGTCATCGAATGAAGTCAAAGTCTATGACGTCGGTGAAGAGTTTGTACTGGTGGATACCCCTGGATTGTTTGGGTTCAAAGAGCAAGAGAACTCCGATACTCAACAAATTGAAAAATACAAAGACATCACGAAAAAGCACGTGAGTGATGCTCACTTAGTCTTGTATGTAATGAACTCCACGAACCCGATAAAAGATAGCCATAAAGACGACTTGCATTGGTTATTTCAATCACTCGACATTTTACCGCGAACGGTGTTTGTATTGAGTCAGTTTGACGAGGTTGCCGATATTGAAGACGAGGAAGACTATCAAAACAATCTTCATATCAAGCAGGAAAACGTTACCACTCGATTACAAGATCTGTTGTCGTTAACAGAAGCCGAGGCGAGTCAACTATCAATCGTAGCGGTTGCTGCAAACCCATTTGATCTCGGGGTCGAGCATTGGCTGCAGAACAGTAGCGAGTTTAAGAAGCTCTCTCACATCGAATTACTTCAACAAGCAACCAATGACAAAATTAAAAGCAGTGGCGGTTATGAGTCATTGGCTCTTGAGATGCAAACCAGCGTTGTCCGGGATGTTTTGCATAAACAACTGCCTGAGGCAATTGAAGCAGACCAAACCATTTCAGAAGAAGTTGAGAAGTTACAGCAATTACACAGTCGTCTACGCGACCAGTTAGCACATACGAACGATGAAATTGAGCAAACACGGATCAATCTACGAGAATTTATCAGCGGCTACTTTTCTGATCTTATTTTGCAAGCTCAAGGGTGTAGCTTAGAAACAGTCAATGAATTTGTTCAGCGTGAACTGGGTGACGAAGGAATTATCGTTGAAACGAACTTACGCAATGAGTTCAGCCGTCAAATGGGGCCTATTAATCTTCAATTAGAAAAGATGCAGAGCAGCTTTGATAACGAGCTCAGTCATTTCGATAAGACTTTACGCTCGATGGGAAAATCCGGTATCAACCAAGCCGCTAAAAGCAATATCATTAATAATAAAACCATTTTAGCAGCGCGTGATGGTGTGGTCAGCGTTGCAAAAACGCTCGGGGTCGACATCGCTAAATATCTAAAATTTAAACCCTATGGTGCGGATAAGTTGGCGAAAGGTGCTAACGGCGCTTTAGCATTGCTAGGTTTAGCAATAGAAGCATATGACTCATACGACAAATACCAGCGTGAAGAAAAGTTTAATAATTCTATCAAGGAGTTAGTTGAAGGGTTTGAGAAGCAACGGAGAGAGCTACTTGAGCTTATCAATTCGGATGACTTTAAAGAGCAGTTCTTTGGAAATTATCAGGCCCTAAAAGTTCAAATTGAGGAGCTTAGTATTCAATTAGAAAAAACACGTGAGCAACAACAGCGATTCCGTGATTGGCGGGAAGAAGCCGAATCGATTGCGAGCCAACTGACTACGCAAAACACCAACGAGCACTTAGACGCTTAGTGTAAAAGGCTGCGTTCGCAAGCTTGATTTTATAGGGGGCGACATCAGTCGCCCCACTGCTGCTCCACTTTTTCTTCAATAATGAGCGCGCTATGGCCATCAAAGAAGCAGTAAGCGCCGCCGTTAAAAAACTGTGTTGGGAAAACTACTCCACCGTGACCGACTTGGCGAGGTTACGGGGCTGGTCGACATCGGTCCCTTTTACCAGCGCGACATAGTACGATAACAACTGTAGCGGGACGGTATATACGATAGGGGCAATAACATCGTCACAATGACCAACACTTAAGACATTCATCGTCTCATCGGTCTTAAACTGTGCGTTTTTATCAGCAAAGACATACATCACACCACCACGAGCCCGGACCTCTTCCACATTCGACTTAAGCTTTTCAAGAAGCTCATTGTCGGGCGCAACAACAATCACCGGCATTTCATCGTCGATAAGCGCCAAAGGACCGTGCTTTAGCTCACCAGAGGCGTAAGCTTCTGCATGAATGTATGAAATTTCCTTCAGTTTTAGTGCACCTTCCATGGCGATAGGATATTGGTTGCCGCGCCCTAAGAAAATGCTGTGCTCTTTATGGGTAAACTCATACGCCAACTGCTCAATATCGTCCGCAAGTGACACCGCTTCTTCAAGTTTGGCGGGCAGTGTTTGCAACGAGTGGACCAGGCTCTTTTGCTGCTCTAAAGGCATTCCTCGGTGTTTACCAATGGCAACGGTCAGCATCAACAATCCGGTTAACTGCGTGGTAAAGGCTTTTGTGGATGCCACGCCAATTTCAGTGCCGGCTCGTGTCATAAACGCCAAGTCCGATTCGCGAACCAGAGACGATGTTTCAACATTACATATGGTCAAGCTGCCTTTGTAGCCAAGCTCTTTTGACAGTCGCAGAGCAGCAAGCGTATCCGCTGTTTCACCACTTTGTGAAATCGTGACAAGCAGTGTGTTGGGTTTCACATGCGACTGTCGGTACCGAAACTCTGACGCAATCTCAACGCTACACGACACATTCGCTAATGACTCAAGCCAGTAACTTGCCACCATGCCAGCATGATAGCTGGTGCCACAGGCAATAATTTTAACGTGCTCAATCTCTTTTAATAACGCATTCGCACCTTGACCAAAAGCATCATCCAGCACCGTCGAGTCCGACACTCGTCCTTCCAGCGTGTTTCGGACGGCAATCGGCTGCTCGTAAATTTCTTTCAGCATAAAGTGGCGGTAGTCGCCTTTACCACCCGCGTCGTACTGACTGTCTGACTCAACAACGTTGCGCTCTACGGCGTGACCGTCTTCATCAAAAATATCGATAGACGTTCGCGTAATATCGGCAACATCCCCTTCTTCTAGGTAGATAAACTTCCGGGTCACGGGCAACAGCGCCAGTTGGTCAGAGGCAACAAAGTTCTCACCAATACCCACGCCAATGACTAACGGACTGCCAGAGCGTGCTACCACTAACCGCTCTGGGTCATTTTTATCGATAACCACCGTGCCATAAGCGCCCTCAAGTTGGCGTGTCGCTGCTTTCACAGCCTCAACTAAACTTGGTTTGGTTTTGCGCTCATGATGAATTAAGTGAGCAATCACTTCGGTGTCGGTTTGGCTGTTAAACATATAGCCCAGCGTCTTTAGCTGCTCTCGTAATGGCTCATGATTTTCAATAATACCGTTATGAACAACAGCAATGTCATTATTCGATACATGCGGATGCGCATTGGCTTCAGTGACGCCACCATGTGTTGCCCAACGGGTGCGGTGTTTTTCAACCGAGTTGTCCAAAAAAACTGTTTTAAGCAA